>WSSedB1CaDRAFT_10000325_pt1 | contig 21661 bp, 19 predicted proteins | sample WetSurSB1Cattail_FD_9460 | JGI IMG/M metagenome (IMG submission 9460)
CCATACAATCGTTTCACTATCAAGATGATTTGTTGGTTCATCAAGAAACAACAAATCGCATGGATGAATGAGCGCGGTAGCCAGTGCCAGCCGTTTCTGCTGTCCCCCGGACAGTTCGCCTGCCTTTGCTGTAAAATCAGAAATACCAAGCTTTGTAAGAATTGTTTTGGCATCACTTTCCATCTGCCATCCATCCAGCTCATCAATACGCTGCGTGAGCTGCATGATTTTTTCTTGCAAGGCCTGATTTTCCGGAGATTTTTTACTATCTGATAAAGCCATTTCATAATCACGCAGTGCTTTCATGATCGGTTTATCGCCCTTAAACACCTCCATGAGTACCGTATTCTCCGATGAAAACACCTTATCCTGTTCCAGATATTCCTGCTGTATGTTTTTCATCGTCACAATATTACCGCCATCTGCCAGCACAGTCCCGGCAACGGTTCGAATGAATGTCGATTTGCCCGTACCATTTACACCAACAATACCAATCTTATCGCCTTCATCGATGCCAAGGCTCACATTTTCAAACAGAACCTTTTCCCCATAGCTTTTTGTTAAATTTTCTATTGTTAAAATCATAAAATACTCCTGACGTCTTCCTGTTCAAACAGCATCCTTATTATTTTATTGCATTTTCCATGCCATCTTTTTTATTATACCCTTTTTCAGTAAAAAAAAACAGTCCGCACAGATTGTATACGTATTGACAAAATCTGTACGGACGCCTTCTATCAGCCTGCATTTATCCATAGCTTCTGGTATTTATTCAACTCATGCAGCAGATGCTGCATGAGTTGATATCCTACATCGCTTTCCTGCTCAATAAGCCCTTTAATCAGCTTTTTCGGCAGCACTAACACAACGACTTCTTCCGATAGTGCCTTAGCACAAAGCAGACTTGCATTTTCCTCCAACAGTGAATATTCATTAATAAGCTTCCTTTCACCAAGAATATCCAGGCTGCTCATCCATCCATTTTCGGATGTCCGGCTGCGGGAAACTTTTCCATACATGATAAAAAATACATTTTCCTGTTCTTTGCCTTCATGCAGGATAAAGTCATTTGCTAAATAATACTGAATCTCAGACTCCCGTGCCAATCGTCCAAGCCAGTCCGTTCCCAATTTGCTAAACAGTTCAATACTGCGAATAAACTCACGTTTTTCATTTGCACTAATTTTTTGTGTCAGCTCTTCCGCATGCACAGTTTTCTCCATTAAAATTTCTTTCAGCTGCTGCACATTCGCCGTAAGATTTGCCATCAACTGCTGTACGCTATAAAAGTATCTTTTTTTCAAGGCATCAATCCGGTTTTCTTCAAAGCACATTTTGTTATAGACAAACTCAACTGAAAACGAACGGCTGTCACGACGAAAATATACACCCAAATCAAGTCCCCGTGCATCAAACGAATTCACAAAAACCGGCACAACACCAACTACTGATTTTGTCTCACTATACAGCTTTGAATTTACAAAGAACCCATGAAAATTCAGAAAATGATTAAACACCTCTTCTTTTCTTCCTACAATTCTTTTTATCTCGCTCTTATCACAATAGCTGAAGGGCTGCGATACAATAACCTGCAAGGCCTGCTTTTTCAAAAGCTCCTTCACCGTACATTCCTGCTGGCAGTCTACACGGATTGGCATGATATTCAAAAGTGTAGCTGTCTGCTCCATGTTCTCCAACCGGGCTTGCCGGTTTGATAAAATCGTACAAAAATATGTATCGCTGCTCTCATTGTACTGTTGCAGCATCAGCCCCCATGCAGTTTGCAGCAACGCAACCAAATAGGCCTTATCCCCCTTTGCTTCGACGTTTATCTGTTCTGCCAGATTACCATCAATTCTTAATATACTTGCCTCCTGCTGATAAGGCTGATAAGATTTTCTGTATTCCGGAACAGCAGGCATAGGAGGGAGATCCTGTAAAAGTTTTTTCCAATAGCGAACAGCAGGTTCTTTATCCTGTTCGCTTCTCAAATGAAGATACTGCTCAAAAGAAATTTTTTTAGTTGCAGGAAGTTCTATATTTTCGCCAGGCTGCACATCAGTAAAGAACTTTTCAAAAAGCAACCGTACGTCCCAACCATCTGCAATAACCTGCGGTTGCGTAATAAGAATTGCATATTCCTTGATTGCCGTTCGAAAAACAGCAATGCGTACCAACTGTTCCCGTGCCAAATCAAAACCGCGTCGACGATCCGCTTCCATAATATTATCCAGCGTCTGATCCAGCTCTTCACCATGTAAATGCTCTAGTGTATGATATAAGATCATCGCTGTCCGTTCTTTCATCAGTATACGCAAAATCCGATTCTCCGCCTGATAAAAATTCGTACGAAGAATCGCCGTCTGTGCAATTATTTTTTCCACTTGTGCCGTAAATCGCTTTGGTTCAATAAATCCGTGCACTTTATAAAGCGACTGTATATAAAAATCTGGTGACACAATTTCCTGTTGCGAAAAAAACCAGTTCTGTGAAGCAATCGGCAAAAGCACATCCTCAATTCGCGAACCATAAATCTTNTAAAGATTCTTCCGTTCCTCTATTGATAAGTCTCCTATATAAAATTGCTTTGTGTCTGGATACCCTTGTGATATTCCTGTAGGTTTTTGATAAAATCCTTTTCCCTCTGTCACAAGTACCATCCCCCTCGGCATTCTTTCATTTTAATCTATATTCTTTGCCAAACCTTATATCCCCTCCCCTATGCGTCGTTTATTTATAAAAAATCGCCTGTCCATCAACTGCTGTTGACGAACAAGCGATTTCAACCANTGAAATTAATTTTTTATTTTTTCAATATCTTCTTCAACCCAGAGTTCATTATGATGCTTTGCTTCATTAATTTTCATCGTACCATCACCAAACATACAAATACATTCATTCCAATTATAAAGTCCCAGACCAATATGACCGCAAACCACACAGAGGGTAAGACCCAGCCCGATAACAAGATGAATCTTATCTGCCAGAAAAGCAATTTCCTTTGGGACCATCGGCAATGCAGCATAAAGGACTGCACCCGTAAGAATTAGTACGATCGTACCAAAGAAAACCAAAATTCCCATCATCTTCTGTCCAGAATTCATTTTGCGCATTGGTGGTACTGGTACAATCTTGCCAAAAAACATTTTCTGTGGATAACCTCCTGATACTTTCATCCAATCAAAATCACGTTTCGTCCAGCAGAAAATCTCTCGCCAAAACGCAGCAACACGCTTATATTGGAACACAAAAAAATACAGGCAGGAAAGTGCCAGAATCCATGCACCTACAATGTGAATTTGCATAACGGCATGCATCCCCGTTGCCAAAAGGACGGAACCACAAAACAACTCCTGTAAAAGCTGCTGGTAAAAAGCCCAGAATCAGGCCCCAGTGAAATAAACGCGTACCCATCGTATGTTTGAGTACAACTGCATCATCATCATATTTTTCCATTATGCTTCCTCCTTAGCCTAATTTCGTCCGATCAACGTATTTTGTATGAAAAAGTTCTTCTGCGAGTGGGCTCATCGGCTTATCCGCAAGTTTTGCATACATATCCATAAGGCTCTTATTATGATGGCTCTGGCGTACCGCTGCTTTTTCATCGTCCTTATAAAGGCCGGCTGCACGCATCTTTATATATTTATTACGGTCTTGCACAATATCCGTTACAGCATAGGCACCCGTCCAAAGTGTCGCCGCTGCGATACCCGCCATAGCAACAAACTCGCGGCGTGTTACCTGGATTGATTTTTCAACATAATTATATTTCATTTCAATACCCCTCCATTATGACCACGGAAAAATCGCTTTAGTTTTGCCAAGCCACGATGTCCCCATTGGATTGATTGGCTGTCCTCCACCGTTTATACAACCAGCCGGACAGTTCATTACTTCAATGAAATGATACGGGGACTTGCCCATTTCGATTTCTTTGAGGAGCGGTTCGATATTTTTGGTTCCATGAACAACAGCTACATTTAACGTAATTTCCGTATCTGTATCTTTAAGTTTAAGTGAAATCTCTGCGGTCTTTACCGATTCAAGACCACGAACCGGTTTATACTCGATCGAAGCAAGCTCTTCACCTGTCAATACAAAATAGGCAGTACGAAGTGCTGCTTCCATAACACCACCAGTGACACCAAAGATCGTGCCTGCTCCCGTATACTCTGCCAATGGATTATCCTGTTCCGTTGCAGGTTCTACCGTGCGAAGGTCAATACCTTTTTTCTTTAGTAAGCGTGCCAGATCACGTGTCGTTAGTACGACATCCGTATCTTGGTACGTTGCTGTATGCCCCCTTCCAGTAGTCTGCTGCAGAAGTGAACTCCGGACGCGATGCTTCCATTTTCTTCGCTGTGCAAGGATATACACCAACCGTATAAATTTTTTCTGGTTCTGTATGCCATACTTCTGTTGCTCCGTAAATTTTTGCAACTGGTCCAGCCATGCCCTGCGGTGATTTCGCCGTTGAAAGATGATCCAGAAGATTTGGATGATTCAGTTCAATATAACGTACCCAGGCCGGACAACATGACGTGAACTGTGGCAAAGGCCCTGGTTTGTGCGCCAACGGTTGATTCAACACATAGTGCTGAATTTTACCAATAAGTTCTGTACCTTCTTCCATGATTGTATTATCGGCGGCAAAGTTTACATCCATGATCTTAAAACCAGCCTTCTTCAGTGCCCCATACATCTGATCTGTTACCAGCGCCCCGGGCTCCATACCGAATTCCTCACCAAGTGCAACACGAACCGCCGGAGCAATTGTCGCTACGACTATAATATTTTTCTCCTCGAGCTTTCTTATAACATCGTCAACAGGATCTGCTACATCACGTATGGCACCAAACGGACAGTTTACAAGACACTGACCACACTGCAGACACTTCTCTGAATCGATGTTGTGCGTTGCTCCATATTGTCCTTCAATGGCATCTGCCGGACAGAACGACTTGCAGGAATCACACCCCTTGCAAACAGCCGAATCGATTTGAACGATATCACTTAATTCGTTCTTTTGATAAGATTTAATTTTATTCTCCCCCTACCGTAAAAATAAAGTATAAATACAAAAACTTTTTGACACATAAAACAGGCCGTTATGTTTACACAGCGGTCTTCATATTTATCGATGATACTATTATTAACTTTTCATATTATACACTATCATGTTTAGAAAAGTACAGTCTAAATATAACTAAACCCCATTTTTTTGAATTTAATCATTATTAATATTTATGTATTTGCCTTTATTAACGCAAAAATCCCGCTGCATAAGGAGGATGCAACGGAATTTTCCAGTATTATTCTATTTCTTCATGTTCTTCCTTGAGCGTATGTCCAAGCTTGATAAGCACACGTGTTATGCGCACGTTGTCAACCTCTTCCACAAAAAACTCACTGTCACTCCATGTCGCTTTCTGCCCAACATGCGGTGGTGTCTCCACACATGCATAAAGCCAGCCGCCAATCGTATCAACGTTTTCCGCATCAAGCTCCATTTCCAGTGTATCATTAATTTCTTCAATGAGCATCTTCGCATTCACTGAATAGACACATTCACTGCGCTTCTCGACAAGCGGGCGTTCCTCATCAAACTCATCCTGTATCTCACCGACAATTTCCTCAATAACATCCTCAATCGTTACCATCCCCGCCGTACCACCGTACTCATCAACGACAATAGCAAGCTGCGATCGGCATTTCTGTATCATCTTTAGAAGATTGCTCACTGCCATAGTCTCCGGTACAACCAGTGCCTTACGCGCAAGCGTACGCAGATTCGGTTTGCGCCCCGCATAAAGTGCCCGCAGGAGATCTTTGATATGCAGAAAGCCAATAATATGATCCTTGCCATCGTAACAGATCGGATAACGCGTCAAATGTTCGCGCAGTGCTATATCAATATTTTTTTCAATAGAATCCTCCAGATAGAGACAAACCATATCTGTACGAGGAATCATAATCTCACGTACATTACGATCAGAGAAATCAAAAACATTATCAACAAAATCTAACTCTGTCTTGTCTATATATCCTTGCTTATGACTTTCCTCCATAAGAATGCGAATTTCATTTTCTGTATGTGCCGCATCGCCCTCATTCGATACCTCGAATCCAATCTGCTTTAAGACCCAGTTTGCCACATGATTCAGCACCCAGACAAACGGATACATAATCTTATGGAATATCAGCATCGGCAATGCGACGCAGAGCACAACTTTTTCGGCGTTTTGGATTGCCAGTGATTTTGGCGTAAGTTCTCCCAATACAATATGAAATGCTGTGATAAGTGAAAATGCCAAAGCAAACGCAATCGTATGCCCAATGTCCTCTGATATTCCTGCATACATGATAAGCGGATGAATAAGTGTCGCTACTGCCGGCTCTCCAACCCAGCCAAGGCCAAGCGAAGCCAGCGTGATTCCAAGCTGTGTCACGGATAACGATGCATCAAGATGGTCTGTAAGCTGCTTTGCATACTTCGCCCGCTTATTTCCCTCCTGTATCATCGTCTCCAACCGTGAAGAACGAATCTTTACAACAGCAAACTCCGCTGCAACAAAAAAACCGTTCATGAATATAAGAACAAAAACAATTGTCAACTTACATAAAGCTGTCAATAGATCCAAAAATTAACCCTCCAAATTTATTACTTGCTGCCATTGCCCACAATCTCATGACTCGGACGTACAAGAAAATCCTTTAACTCTCCCTGTACCATTTTTTTTGCCTTAAATTTTATTCTGAGCTTTTTTTCTATGGCAACAATCTTTTCAACTTCTTTTTGATCAACAAGTGAGATGGCGGCGCCATCCGCACCTGCACGTGCCGTACGTCCNACACGATGTAGATAAACCTTTTCATTCTCCGGTATATCTAAATTAAACACGTAGTCAATACCACTGATATCAAGACCTCGCGCTGCAATATCNGTTGCAAGNAACAATTGAATCTTTCCTTTGCGGAAGTTCTCAATGGCTTGCTTACGCTCCATCTTATCATTCGACCCAACAAGTGAAGCCACACGAATCCCGCTATAAGTAAATTTTGCCAGTGCCTTTTCCAAATCATAGACCCGATTTACAAAGACAAGGCCTTTCTTTACATCAAGTATCTTTGTTAACTTACGTAATGCCTCTATTTTATCACGAAATGGCGTAAGAACATATAGATTTTCGACCGTTGCCTGCAAAACTGCACGCTCCGTTAGTTTTATAATCTTCGGTTGTGCTAAAAATCCGGCACGCTCAAGCGCCTTTTCTGGTGCTGTTGCTGAAAAAAGCAGATACTGACAATCCTTTACAAGACATTTCTGCACCCCGGCAACAGACACCTGATTCTGGTCGTCGAGCAGACGATCAAACTCATCCAGTACAAGCATCTTTGTCTGCTGCAGCTTGAGCTTGCCCTTCTTCACAAGCTCAAGTATCCTTCCAGCTGAACCAACAACAATTTGAGGCTTCTTCTTGAGCTTGTCAATCTGCCGGGCAATATTTGCCCCGCCAATTAGTGCCAAGCTGCGCACCAGCACTCCCGATTGTTCCAGAATAAGCTGCAGCTGCCCGCTGATCTGCATAGCGAGTTCATAGGTCGGTGCCAGCACAATTGCCTGAACTTGTGGTTTTTGCACATCAATCTTTGCTATGAGCGGCAAAAGATATGCAAATGTCTTCCCCGTTCCCGTTGCTGACTGTCCAACAAGATTTTCCCCTGTAAGTGCTGTCGGAATGGTCTGCATCTGTATTTCCGTTGGCTCCGCAAACCCCAGCTTTGCCATTCCCTTTACAAGTTCATCACTAAGCCCGAGGTCCGTAAATGTATTTCCCATATATTCTCTCCTTTTACGTGCTGAATCACGTTTATACTCTATTTATATCACAGGTTTCCCCTGCTTATCATCAAAAGTTGCTGTACAATGCGGATAATTCGTACAGCCCCAGAAAGCACCATTTTTCCCATTGATGAGCCGTAGGTTTCCCTCGCGGCACTTTGGACAAAGAATAGTAACTCCTGAAGCCATATTTTTTTTCACCATATTTTCCAATGGTTTGGCCGATAATTTTGGTTCATGCGCAAAACGCGAGCCGTCACAGCGTTCCATCTGCGCAATAAGATCCTGTGCAGATACCATTGGGGCAAAAACCGCATTAAGCTCTGCTATATCATCTTGTGTGCGATATCCATGATTTTGTGGCCCAGCTGAATATGCTGCAGGTGGCTGCTTTTCTGTCGAAAAGTCCGGTTTACCCTCTTTATCATTACAGCTCATACGACAACGTGGATAGTTTGAACATCCCCAGAAATCACCGTTCTTACCATGACGCTTGACCATAAGTCCTTGCTTACAACGCGGACATGGATGATCCCCCTGTACTTTAATGCTTACACCTAGTGCCTTTTTACAGAGCAGCCTTGTAAAACTGATCTGCTCTGCCAGAAAATCATTCAATTGGCCATCACCGTCTGCCATGGAATGTAAATGATCTTCCCATATTGCTGTCGAATCCGGATATGTCATTTCATCCGGCAGCACATCAATGAGCAAATACGCTGCATCCGTTGGCACAAGATATTTCTTTTTTCCTTCATTCTTCAAAAACTTACGCTTGATGAGATCATCAATGATCGTCGCACGTGTTGCTTCTGTACCAATGCCATAAACATCTTTGAGCTTCTTTTTTGACTCGATATCCTTTACATATTTATGAATTTCCTTCATACCCGCGAGCAGTGTTGATGCCGTAAAACGCATTGGCGGCTTCGTTGACTTCTTATCAAGCCCACCATCAAGATACATCACTGTATCCTTCTTCTTCATGAGTGGCAGCAACGAAGCCTCCTCATTCTTATCATCCTTATCCGGATCTGCCATATAGAGAAGCTTCCAGCCAGGTTCCCTTACGACACGTCCACTAGCAGTAAAAAGCTCATCCTTATAAGTTATTTCAAGCTTTGTCTGGTCATAGACATGTAGCGGATAGAACTGCGCGATATAGGCCTGAGCAATAAGGGAATAAAGATTGCGTTCCGTATCGCTCAATGTGCGAATCTTTACCCGTACCTGCGTTGGAATGATTGCATGATGCGCTGATATTTTTTTATCATTCCATGCACGACTCCTGATCTTTAAATCTGCTCCCTTTGCCCAGCCACTGAGATGTTCCTCCTCAATTTGCGAGAGATTTCCCAGAATTGTCCGTGCATCAGCGAACTGATTTACGGGCAAATATTCGCAATCCGAGCGGGGATACGTCGTGAGCTTATGCTCGTAGAGCTTCTGTGCTGTGTCAAGAACAAGCTGTGGATCATAGCCAAAGCGCTTACCCGCAAGCACCTGCAGCGTTGATAAGGAAAACGGTAACCGCTGCACTTCCTTTTTCTGTGATTTCTGATATCCTGATACAATTCCTTCCAGTGGTACTTCAGCAAAGTGTTCTGCCATAACACCAGCAACACACGCATCCAGCAGACGTCCCTCGCTATCAAGTCCGGGCTGCTCATCTTTTGGTTTCCAGTTCGCTGAAAATCTACCATTTTCATGCTCGAATTCTGCCTTAATCGTAAAATAATCAACAGGTTTGAAATCGTTAATCTCCCGTTCGCGCCGCACGACGAGTGCCAGTGTCGGCGTCTTCACACGGCCAATCGGCAGTACAATACGATGCCCTGCTCTTCGTGCTGCTAAAGTGTAGGCTCGTGACAAATTCATCCCGATAAGCCAGTCGGCACGTGCCCGAGCAAGTGCCGATTGCTTTAAATTATAAAAATCCTTATTATCACGCAGATTGGCATTTGCCTTCTTTATGCTTTTTTCATCAAGAGCATTGAGCAAAATACGCTTGACTGGTTTTTTATTGCCTACATAATCAAGAACCTCATCAATAAGCAACTGCCCTTCTCTATCCGGGTCACCTGCATGAATAATTTCATCCGCCTTTTCAATAAGACCCTTGATCGTATGAAACTGCTTTGCACATGAGGGATCAACGAGTAATTTCCACTCCGTTGGAACAATTGGCAGATCCTCTACACGCCACATTTTATATTTTGCATCATATTCATCCGGTTCAGCCTGACGCAGAATATGCCCAAACCCCCATGTTACAATGCCATCCTTTGTTTCTAAATAGCCGTCACGCCGAGCAATCGGCCCCATAAGGCACTTGGCGATTTCCGCCCCCATGCTCGGTTTTTCGGCAATATATAATCTCAATTCACGCACACCTCGTCAAATTTCTGTACATTGTTCATTTAAAGAAAAGCGAATAAAGCCCATATATCATAAGAAATATCCATACAAGCACAACAATGGATATTGCTACAAGCAGATATGGCATTTTCTTTCCCAGCCAATCTGCTTTTTCTTCGCTCTCCTGCCGCACATGAGCCGGCAAGAACTGCATAAGTCCATACACCGCTATTGGAACAATCACTGCATCATCTACGAGTCCCAATACAGGAATTGTATCCGGTATAATATCAATCGGACTAATGAGATAAACAAGTGCTGCAATCATAAGATTACGCACATACTTCGGCGTCCCCGGGTTCTTCAATGCAATCAACATGATCAATAAATCCCTGCGAAACATCTTTACATATACCCATGCCTTCCACCACATATATCTCACCTCCGTATTTTCCTCTGTAATTATTCCATTTTACCATACTATAGGGAAACTAACTATAGCACATTCAATAAACAGACTGCAACGCAACGGTAAATATATCCGTTCTTTACAATCGTCAAATTTTTTTATCATGCTATACAAGTACAATATAATTGCAAAACAGCTGCACATTACTTTTCTTTCGCAAATTCTGTTGCTAATACAATCATTGTTCTTATAAAAATACCAAACACAGCAATTGTATTTCATTAGAAGTATACACCAATTAGCTTACGATTCATATATTTTCATAAAACAAGTTTGTGTTTTTTCTAACAACAATTTTTATGTCTCTCTTCAAACCAGCAATCATTTTAATTTATATTGATTATGATTTGCAATTGACAACATCTTAATCAGTTGTTATAATTTACACATACAAAAAAATTACATATTTACAGGTAGAGGCGCGATCGTTCAGGAGTCGCCGCAGGGAGCTTCCATGCTGGGAACTGCGAGTAAAGGGAACATCGCCGAAATGATGGTTTGATGGTAAAAAATCATTATTGGTCTTAGGCTGAACAAGCATAAGATTGTCATACAGACGTATGGAGAGCTATCCTAAGCTATGCACTCGCAACGATTTGCCTGGATTTTTTCTTCGCAAATCGTTTTTATTTTCCTGTATTTTTAATTGTATGTAAAGTAAATGGAGGAATAATCAATGGCAGAAAAGAATTTCCCACTCTCAAAAGAACAACTCGAAGACGTTATTAAAAAGTATCCGACACCTTTCCATATCTACGATGAAAAAGCAATCCGCACGAATATCCGTCGTCTTTTTAAAGCATTTTCCTGGGCTCCGGACTTCCGCGAGCACTATGCTGTAAAGGCAGCACCAAATCCGCGTCTGCTGCAGGTACTGCATGAAGAAGGTGCAGGAGCTGACTGCAGCTCGCTTGCGGAGCTTCTTCTCTCTGATGCTGCTGGTATCAAGGGTGAGAAAATCATGCTCACTTCCAACGATACTCCCGCCGATGAATTTCAAAAAGCGGTCGCACTCGGTGCGGTAATCAATCTTGATGATATCTCTCATATCGACTATCTCGAAAAAAATGCCGGTTTCCCAAAGTGTCTTTCTTTCCGTTACAACCCCGGATCACTTATTGAAGGCAATGATATTATTGGTAAACCAGAAGAAGCAAAATACGGGCTTACACGTGAACAAATTTTTGAAGCCTATAAAATCGCAAAAGAGCGCGGAATCAAACGATTTGGTTTGCATACGATGGTTATCTCCAATGAACTTCACGCAGATTCCTTCATTAATACCGCCAAGCTTATGTTCAATCTCGCAGTTGAAATCAAGAACAAGCTTGACATCCGTCTTGAATTTATCAATCTTGGTGGTGGTGTTGGTATTCCATATCGTCCGGAGGAACCCACTGTCGATCTTGAATACGTTGGTGAGGGCATTCGCAAAGCGTACGAAGCGATTATCAAACCGGCAGGACTTGGCGGCCTCGCAATTGCTATGGAACTTGGTCGTTCTATTACTGGCCCTTATGGCTGGCTGGTATCCACAGTCCTGCATGAAAAGAAAACCTACAAAGACTATATTGGTCTTGATTCCTGTATGGCAAATCTCATGCGTCCCGCTCTCTATGGTGCCTATCATCACATCACAATCAGCGGTAAAGAAAATGCACCATGTGATCATGTCTATGATGTAACAGGCTCACTTTGTGAAAACAACGACAAATTTGCGATTGATCGCAGTCTTCCGCAAATCAACATTGGCGATCGCGTCATCATTCACGATGCCGGTGCGCATGGTCATGCAATGGGATTTAACTATAATGGTAAACTCCGCAGTGCAGAACTTTTGCTTCATGAAGACGGCTCCATTGAGCTAATCCGACGCGCTGAAACGCTTGAGGACTACTTTGCAACACTACATTTCAATGGTTCACTAATGAAATAATCTGAATTTCTGCATGCTTGACCTAACCCGATATTGCAAACAAAGATTAAAGAAAAACGGTAGTACACATTAATTTTTCAATGTGTACTACCGTTTTATTATACTCTGCTTTCTCCTATGTGAGAACACGAGCCAAACGAACAAGTTCCGGATCAAGTGTTTTTTGGTTGTTTACTGCATCAGAAAGATCAATGCTTACAACCTTGCCCGCATCAAAGCCAAAGACAACATTAGAAATCCCTGAGATAAGTGCCAGAGCTGCCTTTTCTCCAAGCATGCTTGCCTTCATACGATCCTGTACACTTGGCGATCCACCACGCTGAATATGTCCAAGTACTGATACCCGGGTATCAATACCCGTCTTTTCTCCAACAACCTTACCGATCTCAATTGCCGATCCAGCCCCTTCAGCAACGACAACAATACTATAGCGTTTGCCCTTATCATAAGATTCTCTGAGTTCCTTACACATCGTATCAATATTGTATTTCACTTCTGGCACAAGAACGTATTCTGCCCCGCCGGCAATACCAGACATCATCGCAAGCCATCCGGATTTACGCCCCATAACTTCAATGAGGATAATTCGGCGATGTGCAGAGGCTGTATCGCGAAGCTTATTGATCGCATCAACAATCGTATTCGCTGCCGTATCGGCTCCGATCGTATAATCTGTACCCCAGACATCGTTATCAATGGTTCCCGGCAAACCAACAATTGGCATACCAAGTTTCGAAAGAAGAGCACCACCTGTAAGGCTGCCATCTCCACCAATGATGACAAGCCCCTCGATACTATGCTTGTTCAAATTCGACAGTGCTTTCTTACGGCCTTCTTCTGTCTTGAATTCCGGGCTGCGTGCGGTTCCGAGGAACGTTCCGCCGCGCTGGATGATATCACTCACATTACGTGAAGACAGTTTATACATATCATCTTCAATCATACCCTTATAGCCATTATTGATTCCCCATACTTCGACCCCTTCATAAAGAGCTGTCCGAACAACTGCACGAGCTGCCGCGTTCATTCCCGGGCTGTCGCCGCCGCTTGTCATGACTGCAATACAATTCAACATCTAAAAATCTCTCCTTATCCCTGGGCATTTTTCTAAAATCAGTCAATTATTTGACCATTGCAATGCCACTCTACATATAACCACTTATCTTTGTAATAAGTCTCTTTTCTTATGTTACCTTCTTAATTGTAAGGAATAATCCTTCAAATGTAAAGACCTTAACACATTTTTAATAAGAAAAGAGGAGCTGTAAACAGCCCCTCTCATCATTGATCTGATTATTTCATTATACCAAGACCGTAGCCGATGATACCAATCGCAAACAAACCAAAAATAATCCAGATTGCGTTTACCTTCTTCTTCATGAGTGACATACAAACAAATGTCATAATAAGTGGAATAAGGCCCGGCATAAGCTGATCGAGGATTGTCTGAATCGTTGTCGTTACAACCTTACCGTCCTGCATCGTAATCTGTGATACTACTACCGGTATATTTACCGAAGTCCATTTGTTAACAAGAGCACCCATGACAAACAAACCAAGAATTGAAGCACCTTCTGTGAGCTTCTGTAGTTTGTTTCCAGCAACATCCTGAACAACATCGGTTCCTTTTGTATAGCCGTATTTGATACCGTACCATCTAACAGCAAGACGAACTGCATTGAAAAGCACAAAAAACAAGATTGGTCCACCAACGCTGCCTGTGAGTGCCAGTGATGCTCCAAGTGCTGCTGTGATTGGCCGGAGTGTGCCCCAGAAAATAGGATCGCCAACCCCTGCGAGAGGACCCATCATACCTACCTTAATGCCATTGATAACCCCAGCCGGGATATCTTTACCATTTGCTTTTTGTTCTTCCAGTGCAGCGGTAATACCAATGATTGGAGCAGTAACAAACGGTTGTGTGTTGTAAAACTCAAGATGGCGTTTGATTGCTTCTTTGCGTTCTTCGCCTTCATAAAGTCTTTTGATAATCGGCACCATGCCAAAGCAATATCCAAGAGCCTGCATTCTTTCCATATTCCATGAGCCCTGTGCAAAGTTCGAACGGACAAATGTCCAGAAAAAATCACTTTTAGTAATCTTCTTTTCCATTATATTTTCCTCCCTTATTTTCTTAGATTAGTCATCAAGATCGTCATCTGCACCACTTGCCCCTGCGGACGAAGTCCCTACAGCTGCTGTCTGGTTATATTTAGGATTAAGCTGAATGTACACAATAGCGCATACAAGACCGATAACACCAAATGCAACAAGATTAAATTGTGTGAAGGCTGCAAACACAAAACCTAAGAAGAAGAAAGGCATCAGATACTTTACACCCATCATATTGATAACCATTGCATACCCAACGACTACGATAAAGCCGCCAGCTACCTGTAAACCGCCTGTAACTACCGCTGGAATAGCACCAAGCATTGCCTGGACCGCACCTGTACCAATGTACATCGCTACAAGAGTAGATGGAATACCTACGCGAAGTGCCTGAATAAGCAAAGCGCCTATATGGCAAATATCTATACCTCTAAGATTTCCTTCTTCCGCATAGCTGTCTGCTTTATGCTGGAAGAATACCGTTATTGTTCTGCACAAGATTGTGAGAACCTGACCTGCTGCTGCGATTGGCATTGCAATTGCAATACCAGCACCAATACTCTGATGGCCTGCAACGACAAGGATTGTCGAAATTGTTGATGCGAGTGCTGCATCCGGAGCCATTGCTGCACCAATGTTCATCCAGCCGAGAGCAATCATTTCCAACGTACCACCGATGATAATACCTGTTGTCATATCTCCTAAGATAAGACCTGTTACTGTGCAAGCAATAAGTGGTCTATGTGTCTGGAATTCATCCAGTACACTGCCCATTCCAGCTACACAGGATACAATGAAGATGGCGATAATTTGAATACTACTAATTTCCATTATATTTCCCTCCATTTATGATATAAAATTTCAGAGGCCCTCTTCAGGCTCTCCCTTTATATTGAACGGATGCTTATTTCAAGACATCCATCAACATAACTTTCTTATCCGTATCGACTTTTCTGATTTCAAGTTCGATACCTTTTTCATTGAGTTTTTTGAAGGATTCAATATCCTGATCATTCACAGAAACAGCCCCTGTGATCTGATTCTTGCCTTCCTTGAAGCTCATACCGCCAATATTGATACTTTTGATATCTACCCCCGCTTCAATCATCTTGAGAACGCTTGTCGGATTCGTGAAAAGCAACAGACACTTTACATCCGCATATTTCGGATTATTGTAAACACGAACAGCTTTCTCAATATCAACAACACTCGACTTAATGCCAGGAGGTGCTACCTGCTTCAATAGTGTGGAGCGGATTGAATCTGCAGCGACTTCATCATCACATACAATGATGCGTTCACAGCCTGTTCTTTTGGACCATACAGTTGCTACCTGACCATGAATAAGTCGGTCATCAATTCTTGCTAAAACAATATTCATTATAAATCATCCTCCTCATCTTCTTTTATTGCACTTGCATGAAATGTCTGTGCACCAGCCTTGCCAGCTTCTACGGCCTTTTCCATAAGCTCCTTAATATCGATCTTATCATCCGTAAGCTGAGCACCTACCATTTCAATAAGCATCGGCAGGTTTACACCTGTGACGATACCATAAGTCTCGTTATTAATAACGAGACGACATGCCGCATTATATGGACTGCCGCCGAACAGATCATTTAAGAAAATAACACCGTCCTCCGTATCCATTTCCTTAATTGCTGCTTCGTACTTCTTTACTACATCATCCGGGCCTTCGCCTGGCACAAGAGTAACAGCCTTTACATTTTTTGTTGCACCACAAATCATTTCACATGTTTTAACGAGTTCTTCTGAGAACCGGCCATGCGTTCCTACTATAATTGCTAACACACAATCATCCTCCCCTGTTTTCCATTGTATGATTTCTACATGAATGTAAAATCTACTAAGTCACTATTATACTGATATTCTAATGCAAGATGCGTGCCAACTATGTGTATCAAAATGAAAGCGATTGTTTTCGCTTGTTTTTGGCTTGCTTTGGTAGAAATGATTTTATCCTTAATACTCTTTATATGAAAACGATACTCTTTAATTGAAATCTCGATACTCTTTAATACTGTCTGAAAAATTGCACAAAAAATACACTATCGCAAATGTATGCAATAGTGTATTTTATATATTATATCATTTCAGCCATATAATAGAATTCGTCTTCATCGAGTTTTAGTTTTAGCCTATTTTCGAATACACTGGATGCTTCTTTTAACATTTCAACCTTCTGTGTATCAACTTTCAACTTATCTCCTTGATAGAGAAGTGGACTGTGTGTAACAATTCGTTCTAATGCACATCCACAATGAACAATTAAGCGAATGCGAATTGGATTGCTAAACGTCTTTCCCAATTTTCGTTCCAATACACTATCAAACTCAATCAATACACTTATAACTTTTGATGGGTTTAAATAAGTCAAAAATTTTTGCAAAGACTCCTCACAAAGCTTTTGAACAACTACATTTTTCTTTTCCCGCTCCACAAACTTGATATTATTCTTTAAAAGCGAGCCAAGTATCTTTTCTCCATCACCATCAATAAGCTTTTCCAAAGAAATGAATGGCACATCATATGCTGGCTTTACCATACCAATTGCAGCGACAACTTTATATTTTGCCGCTAATTTTCGAATCGTATAATCCAGTTTTTGTACTCCAACAGGTATGACCTCAATAGGTCGCTCAACCATATGCTGCAAAATTTCTTCAACAAGTTCCTTGAGCTTTAATGCAGCTCCTTTACCGGAAGAGCATACCGTCACAATAACCTCTTTTCCCTCAGCCGGTATTTCATCTGTAAGATTTACAACTTCATACCCTTTAAAATTTAACAAAGATTCATAAATACTATTAAGATCCATCCCAGCAATATCAGCTTTGCGCATCGCTTCGAGGATAAGTGGTGTTGATACCATATCAATCGTTTTTACCTGTACCTTAAGGCGTTCCATAATCATCGATCCCAGATTGCAAAGTGATCCCATGTCTGCCAGAACAAGGACTCCATTCTGGTAGTTCATCTCCTGCAGCTTCGCCACCATCTTATCTAGTGTTTCCTGCGGCTGTACCTCCAGCGGCATATCAATGGCAATAAGATTTGGATCATTCGTGCTAAAGAGCTTTTGTGCAACCTCCACCATAGAAGAAGCCGTACTCTTACCATGTGTTGCCACCATGATAATAACCTTTTCTTCTTTTTCTTCTTCCTCAGCAGACTCTAAGAGCAGCGCAAAATACTCAATTTCCGTGCGTGGCACCTCAATATGATAATGTGCTTCAATCCGATCTTTAATCTCAAGTGCAACCTGAAAAGAAAGCGACTCACGCGGGATTGCCCCTTCAATTTCCGTATAAGGAATCTCTTCCTTCGCCTTTACACGCTTCAGAAACGCACTGAGATGCAGGCTAAACGCATAGAGAAATCGCTCCTTGTAGCCGCGATTCATGCGTTTTTGCACGTAGAGGCTGATTTCCTCCGAAAAATCAACAAGTGATTCATCGACAATTTTCAAAAGACGCTCGCGTGTTGACATATAAACATCCTGCTTATTATAGAAAGATTTTATATAAAGATTAACATCTGTCGCCACAATCTGTTTAATAAGTTCAGCACTGATTCCTTCGCCTCTAAGGAGTTCCACCTTATCTTCTACAACCTGATACAGATTGAATGGTTCCTTTTCATTGCCTTCCTCCGTTCCCAGTATAAGCTTTTCCCCCGGCGGGCTGACAAGCAGCGGTTCATTTATAAAATTGCTGAGTTCTGCCAGCTCTTTACGGTTCGCGCTCAGCGTCAAAAGTCCATTTTTGATATTTGACGGCAGCATCTTAAAATCGATTTCGATATATTGCGGATTATCGATACCATTCAAAAAGGCTTTCGCACAAAGCAATTTGATGTTTGATTTAAGCTGCCCTACATTGCCTGTAGAAATACTGCCGATAAGTGCCTTAATCGATTCTACACTAATCTTGACCGGTTTATTGATACGTTGTGCTTCATCTGTCAAAAGCAATTTTATAATATCTATTTTTTCCTCTAACGAACGCTCCAGCAGTGGTTTTATCGTAATAATATTAGGAATACGCCGCACAAAGGTTTTTGTAAGTGCTGAACTCGGGTCCTCCGTTGTCGCACTGATAATAAGCACCTTTGCTTTACGTTCACGTGTCGTCTCCCCAAGACGATTGAACGTTCCCGTATCCATAAAATAGAAAATCATTTCCTGCCCTTCCGGTGGTAAACGATGAATTTCATCGAGAAAAAGTACCCCTTTGTCAGCAGCTTCAACAAGTCCCGTTTTTGCCGTTTCCGCTCCTGTAAAAGCTCCTTTAATATGACCAAAGATATGCGATATCAAAAGCTGAGGATTATTGTAATAATCTGCGCAGTTAAACGTAATAAACGGTGCATCCGGTGCAAACTTCTTCATCGTCTTGCCATACTCAAACATCATATGAGCAAAGAGCGTCTTGCCAACGCCAGTCTGCCCGACAATCAGCGTATGCAGGCCATCTGGTGGATATAATATTGCAGCTTTTGCCTGCTCAACCTGTTTCCTCAGGCTCTGTTCTGCACCAATAAGCCTGTAAAACGGGCCTTTTCCAGCCGCCCCCGTTATCTTGGTGCACTCTTCCATCGCATTGAACTGACATGGCCCAACCCCAACCGAATCTCCGCATAACAGTTCCAATGTTGCTTTATCAAAGTACAATACAGGGCGCCCGCCAATTTTGACAATACGGTCCTGACGATGAAGCATATTCAGTTCCATACTCACATTATTTCGCAAAATATCCAGTTTATCGGCAATCTCCTGTGCATCGACTCCGACACGGCCCTGCAGTTTTTCCAGCGTATACTTTGACGATTCTTCCTTTATATAGGCATAGATTCTATCAATTCTTTTCATTCCACCCCAGCCCCTTTGATCTATGATTTATTGCCAAACAATGTCCGTTCTCTGCTTTCCTTCAGCGCCGTCTGAGCATGCAGTACCGCTTCGATAGGTGTCATCTCACTTGTATTGGTCGCCGTTTCTTGTCCACCAAGGAAATGTCCATCCACATCATAAATTTCTTCATGCATCATCATGGCAAAATCATATTCCTCTTTTTGAATGCGTTTGCCAAGGAATTCTTCTATTACTACATATTGACATCCAGCCGCACGTGCCTTTTCACATTCTTCACGAACAGAACCACGTACCCCTTTGCTGAAAACACATCCTGGTATACGAGCCTTGAAGCTGTCCTTTAAAACCGCTTCCATATAGTTGCGATCATCAGCAATCTTTTCATCCAGTTTAAATACAAATGGAGCTATATATACCTTTTTCCCAACCTTCAACCCTGTCTCTGTTTTATCTATTTTATCTGTTTCATCATTTATGCTTTCCCCCGCCGCTTCAGCTTTCCACCGCACATCATAGAAATTACGCAATGCTGCATCAACATAGACAACCATTTCGTGCTTGAACTTTTCTGAATTCCGATTAGCCTGCCATTCTTTTGCCGAACCAAACTGCACATAATCTCCTGAAATTACCTGCAATACACTTTTTACCGGGTCCCCGGCAATAACAACCCGATCAAGATGGATCTTATCCCCATACATACGGGCAAAAGCCTCGTTTCCCACCGCTGGTGCCCCAAAAGAAATAACCTCAATCTGACTTGCTGGTACACCAAGCATTGACAATCGTGCTGAAGTCAGAGTGGCAACAGCACCACCAAGGCTGTGCCCCGTAATATAAAGCTTTGCTCTTGGCTCTCCCCTGAGTATTTTAGCTATATATTCACCAAACGTAATACCATCGTACTCTTTCGTAAAAAATGCCGTACGCACATAATCATCAAAGCCTTTATGTACCATTGGCTCTGTCGAGACAACTTTTGATCGCTGCGCCTCTGTAAAAAATGTCTCCCTCGTCGTACCACCAAAAAACACTTTATGTATTTTAAGGTCAAGATGGACATCCTTCTGACTTTCCGTTCCAGTTATCACTAAAAGATAAGTTCCATCGCCTGTCACAGGATCTGCTTTATTTACAACAAAAAATTTTGCATCTGCTCCACCATACGACTCCTGATACCGTTTTATCGTCCAGCCTGCATCCATAAGCTCCGAACGCGCTAAAATACCAATTCGATCATTATAAGCTGCCAACGATACCCATGCACTCAAATATTCCATCTCCGCCTGCTCATATGCAGTGCTTGCCGCAGTCACACCTTGAAAGAAAAAAAGAACCGATAATATTCCTGCTATTATAAACCCTTTCATCCTGTTTTCACGCTCCTTATATTGATACTCTTTAGATCATTATAGCAGTGTATCAATATACTGCAATAGAAAAAGCATATTAAACAAAAATAAGTTATGCAGTCCACGATAAAATCGTCTATTCTGCACAACTTATTTTGTATTCTTTGCCGTATTGCGTTTCTATTCCTTTATTTCCTGCACTCTGCCAACGATGCCATCAATCAGCATAACCTTAATGCCACGCGGGTGTACCGGCGACTTTGTCAAAAGACGCTGTACAATGCCTTCCGTCAACTTTCCTGTACGCTGATCCTGCTTTTGCACGACCATAACATGCGTTCCCGGTGCTATATTCTTCCGTATCGTTCCATTCATCATATACCATGTTCTCCTTTCCCTATCCTTCTCGACTTTTACAGTAACATAATCACCGTTTCGCGTCTGCACTGCAACTATCCTGCCACCCATTTAACAGAGAGTCTCATCGCAGTTTTCACTTATCAGTAATGCCGTATCTATCGCTATCACTCTGTACAATTAAAATAAAAAAAAGACCAGATTCCCATAATGAGAATCCAGCCTCTTATTTAAGAATTAAAGAGCCTGTACGTTAGCAGCTCTTAACTTCTTAGGGTTCTTAGGATCAGCTTCGATATCGAAAGAAACTTCCTGACCTTCATTAAGGGATTTAAAT
>WSSedB1CaDRAFT_10000326_pt1 | contig 21592 bp, 26 predicted proteins | sample WetSurSB1Cattail_FD_9460 | JGI IMG/M metagenome (IMG submission 9460)
TGGACTGGAACGGCAGAAGACTGCAGCATCATCAGTTCCGTCATCCGCACCAGGTACCGGCTGCTTCCGTACATCTACTCGATCGCACACGAAGCCTCTCTGGGCGTGCCGATGATGCGTCCTATGATATATGAGTCGGCAAAAGTTCCTGCATCGTATCTTGATACTCAGTATATGTTCGGCCCTGCGATTCTTGTCGCTCCCGTCACAAAACCAGCAGCTGATACACCGGTAAAAAACGTCTGGCTTCCGTCTGGCAGCTGGTATAATTTCTATACGCTTGAAAAAACGACCGGAAAGAGGACGGTAACAGTCCCTGTTGACAGGCAGACTATTCCGGTGTTTGTCAAAGCAGGAGCCGTTATTCCCCTTGATTTAAACACAGACACCGGCGTACCGGGAAACGGAAAGCAAACGTCCGCCGCCTCAGACCTTGCACTGCTTCTTACTCCGGAAAAAGGCGTAAAGGTGACTTTCATCCTGTATGAAGACGACGGTGTCACAAACAAATATCTGCACGGTGCATATACAGAAACAGTATTCGCTCTCAACGGCATGCATCTGTCAGTAAAATACAGCGGCCCTGCCCGCCCGGTAACACTCTGCGTTCCCTCTTCAGCACCAGTGAGCACTGACGGCTGGACTCCCGCAGTTATCGGAGAATATACAAAAGTATTAAAACGCGTCATCATGCTCTCCGGCAGTGCAGAGTATGATTTATGAACACGCCCTGCATTTTAAAATGCAGGCAGATACCTTTTTTCTTGACAAAATAAAAAAACAGACAGACAATAATATAAGAACTTGTAATACAAGTTCTTATATTATGGCCAGAAACTACAACGTTTTCGCTGATAATATACAATACGTCTCCTCATAATTCACTAAATTCAAGCTTATCAAAACTGTGTATTGCATATGTTTTGTCGAAAAAAAGCAGCGCGCCATTCTATAGGTTCTCTATATGTCAAACCGCAGGAGGAAAAAAAATGATCAAAAGGAAAACAGTACTGTCTTTAGTATTGCTTGCAGCATGTCCGCTGTTGGTATCCGCCAAAAGCAAGAGTAAATCGGATTCAGGCAAAATTGAAATCAACCTTATGCACTTTTCCACATCAGAGGAGGTAAGCAATAAGAACGGAGGAGCGACAGCTTTACGCTATGCTATCGATCAGTATCAGAAAAAGCATCCTGACATCAATCTTGTCCTGAATGTCCTTGCAAACAATGAATACAAGGAAAAAATCGCGACGCTTTCGGCCGCAAATGACCTTCCCGATGTATTCATGCTGCAGGGAATGAACACGGCATCCTGGTCAAAACAGGGGCTTATTGCTGATTTGACTGATGCTGTTGCTAAATCACCGTATTCCAAGAATTACGATCAAAAAAAGTTCTATACGTTTACTGCAAACGGAAAACGATATGCCATACCTGCCCTTGCAGAAGGAACATGCTGTGTAGTCGTATACAATAAAGCAGTGTGGGCAAAAGCAGGCTACAAAACATTCCCGGCAACATGGGACGAGATGATTAAGGCAAAAGATGCCATACAGAAAACAGGGGCAAAATATGTCTGTTCGTTTGGCAACAGGGATAAGTGGCAGATTGATTCGTGTTTCCTGTCCACGGTTGGAGACCGCTTTACAGGTTCTGACTGGACATATTCCATGATTGAAAACCGGGGTGCAAAATTCACTGATGCGAATTTTCTTGCAGCGCTTAAATTTACCCAGGACATTTTTCAATCCGGTATATTCAATCCTGATTTCAATGTTGTCTCAAACAATGACTCAAACGACTATTACATTCTCGGACAGTCAGCATCCGCTATCTGCGGCAACTGGGATGTTTCCTACATCTATGCAAACGCCGACAAAGATGTAATCGAAAATACAGGTTTTGCAGTACTTCCGCAGCCCTCAGGTGCCACAGCTTCATACAAGACACACGATACGGGACAGGGGTATGGTCTTGCCATAAGTTCAAAAGTCGCTTCAGATCCGAAAAAACTTGCAGCCTGTGTCGATCTCATCGAATATCTGACTGGTCCGGTTTTTGCAGACTATCTTGCAAAAAATTTTGCACTGAGCAGCGTGTACAAAGTACAGAATGTTGATTTGAGCAAATTTGACGCATACACACGTGACTTCTACAAATTTTATGAAAACCCCGGCTGTGAAATATATGATTCATATATAAACAGTGCTGTCATCGATGTGCTGAACACAAATCTGCAGACAATGCTTAACGGCACACTTACGCCCGAACAGGTGGCACAAACGGCACAGGCAAAATACGACGAAGTTTATAAAAAATAAATACAAAGCGATGCTTTAATTTTTGTATTATAATGAAATACAACCATATACAGGCTCGATCCGATCTGCGGAGCAGCATCGGGAAAACCGGTATATGGCCTTTAAGGGAGAAATAAATGTTCAATTCCATGATTCGTCCCAAAAAATCTACAATTTTCCTTTTACTGTTTGTCCCTGTTATCTGGTATATTTTCTCAGTATTTGTCCCTTTACTTGCCGCTTTTTTTTACAGCTTTTTCGACTGGAAGGGTGGCCCCGAAAAAATATTCATCGGATTTGATAATTACGTAAAATTGATACACGATCCGTTGTTTTGGGAAGCTGCCCTTCATAATATATTTCTGGTTGGAGTCTGCATTGTCGGACAGATAGGACTGGCATTCGTGTTCGTGCTTATTATAATGTCCAGAAACGTACATCTAAAAGGCGTACACAGAACACTGGTTTTTTTCCCAAGTACTATTTCAGCTATTGCAATCGGTTTCATATGGTCAATGATTTACAATTACCGGTACGGGCTGCTCAACTGGATTCTGAAAATCGTCGGACGCAGTGACCTTCAAACCGTATGGCTGAACAATCCAAAGTCGGTGCTGGTACTCGTATCAATTCCTCTTGTGTGGCAGTTTATCGGCTATTATATGGTCATTCTCTTTTCCGCTGTTGCATCCATTCCGCAGGAATTATTTGAAAGTGCAGAACTTGACGGCGCAAGCGGTGTGCAGCGCGCTGTATATATAGTCCTTCCTCTGATAAAAAATATTCTTGTTATCTGCATAATGCTCTGCGTCGCAGGAAACATGAAAGTTTTTGATCATATTTATCAAATGACAAACGGAGGTCCGGGCACAGCCTCAAATGTTCTCGCATTGTACGGATATACAGTTTCATTCCGCCAGTCCGATATGGGATACGGCAGCGCTATATCAGTCGGTATCTGCATACTCAGTTTTATTATTATTCTCTGCACCCGTACCGCTGTAAATGCATTTACCAAAGAGGACAACTCGCTATGACAAAAAAAATTAAACCCGGTCACGACTCCAAATCCAGAGTTCTTTCCGTTTTTCTCAATGTCATAATGATTATATTTTCGTTTACCTGTGTATTTCCGCTTATCTGGATGTTTTATTCTTCATTGAAGCAGCGGACAGCATTCCAGCTTGATATAATCTCGCTCCCGGCTCATCCGACTTTCCAGAATTACATACAGGTGGCACAGGATAAGGACGCTCATATATGGACTGCGCTGTTGAGCAGCCTGAGAACTACTGTCACATCAGTATTTTTCATCGTGATGTTCGGCTACGTAATAGGATACATTCTTGCCCGTATCAAATTCAGGGGTGAACGGATGCTTTCCGTGTTATTACTGCTCGGCCTGCTGATCCCGATTCATTCCCTGCTTGTTCCAGTCTATGTCGTCTTTAACAAGCTCGGAATTGCCGACACATGGTATACGCTCGTTCTGCCGTATGTAGCATTCGGTCTCCCCATCGCAGTTTTTCTGATAAACGGCTATGTAAAAAGCGTTCCAATCGAATTTGAAGAAGCCGCAGCAATCGACGGATATAATTTTACTCATACCATGTTTTCAATAATCCTTCCCATCTGCACGCCCATACTGGTAACGGTAGCAATTATCCAGACATTTGCATGCTGGAACGAATTTTCATTTGCACTTGTTCTTGTGAATGATGCAGCATATAAAACAGTACCTCTGGCAATGACTCAATTTACCGGACAATTCAATTCTAACTATCCGAAAATGATGGCAGCAATGCTTATAACAATGGCGCCTATTGTTATTTTCTACTTTGCGTTCAGTAAAAAAATAATACAGGGCATGGTTGCAGGAGCAATAAAAGGCTGATACACGCCAATCAGTATGCAGTACGGTTTGTCTGTATCTGCATACTGATTTATCTAAAAAGAAAGGTTGAATTTATATATGTAATTAGGTAACATATTACATATAAGAGGTTCTAAATGTCAAGAAATAGTGTGCTGGCTGCAGGTGCAGCTCTTTTATGCACTGTGCTGCTGAGCAGCTGCTCAGTTACAAAGAAAATGCAGGAGCAGCTGAAAGAGCTCCCGTTTCCTGCTGTCGACATGGCTCATGTAAAAGACGGGACGTATACGGGAACGGCTGAAACGCTGCTTGTGCAGGCAGATGTTTCCGTAGAAATAATCGGCGGTCACATCCGGCAGATAAAAATCCTCCGTCATATAAACGGCAAAGGAAAAAAAGCAGAAACGATTGTAAACACAATGAAAGCCGCAAACACGTGGGATGTTGACTGCGTCAGCGGCGCTACGGCATCAAGTCTTGTCTTAAAAAGTGCCACGGCACAGGCAATTGCAAAGGGTGCGGCTGAATGAACAGAGAGGCTCTCCTGAACGGAATCGACGACAGGCGTATTTTATTCGCCAGCCTGCTTTCGCTCGGTAATGTGCTCCAAACGACGCTTGACAGTTTCTTTTCGGAAATAACAAGCAAGCAGTTTTTTCTGCTTATCTGTATGAATTTGTTTTCGGATCATGATCCGTCAATTAAGGAACTTGCAGAAGTTATGCAGTCGTCCCACCAGAACGTAAAACAACTTCTGCTGAAACTGGAAAAAAACGGTTTCGTCAGAACTTATGCGGATGAATCAGACGGCAGAATTATCAGAGTCAAGGTTACAGATAAAAAAAAACTGCTTGACAAAAAATATGATGAACCGAGCAGAACGGCGATGGGAAAAATGTTCCACGGCATTGACGATAAGGCGGCCGCAACCACTCTTAAAACATTAACGCAGATTGAACAGAATCTTGCATATATCAGAAAGGAGAAAAATGTATGAATGCAATAGTCGTCTATACAAGCAAAACAGGGTTTACCAAACGGTATGCTGAATGGATAGCTGAAGAGCTGCATTGTGAAGCTGCCGCTTTTAATAAAAAAAGCATAAAGTCTCTCGATAGATATGAGCTTATAATTTACGGCGGCGGTATCACTGCGAATACCATAAACGGACTTTCTGCACTGAAAAAATTACGGGCCTATAATGAGAAAAAAGTAATTGTCTTTGCAACCGGTGCGACACCGGAAAAAGCAGTAAACACTATAAATCAGATACGTGACAAAAATTTTCCCGGACAGGAGAAAGCTCGTATTCCTTTTTTCTTTATGCAGGGCGGAATTAATTATGAGCGCATGGGATTCATGGGGCGTAAGGTGATGCATTTTATGCATAGCATACTTTCAAAAAAGCCAAACAGAACTGAAGAAGAGACTGAGATGATGAATGCACTTGCAGCATCTTACGATGCATCCGACCGTTCTTCAATACAGCTTCTTTTGGAATATATACAAAAATGAATTAGCTTTTCTTTTGTATTTCCTCCAAAAATAGGTTATATTAATAGCAGAAGTAATAGTACTATATAGTACGTAATCAGGAGATTAATATGAAAGGAAAAAATTTACTATTGTCGTTTGTAATTCTGGGTGGTTTCTGCATATTCCCGCTTGCGGCTCAAACACTTGCGCCATCTTCAGCAATGCCTGCCGCAGACGGCATGGTAGGTACTGATGAATACACGTGGAAAACAGAACAGAAAGGTGCTGTACTTTCTTTGGCTCTTTCTGCGGACGGCAGTACCCTTTATGCTGCAGTTGACACACCGGCTGCCGGATGGGCTGCAGTCGGGCTTGGCGCGAGAGGCATGAACGGTGCTTTCATGGTGCTCGGTTCTGATGATGCCGGAAAAACGGAAATCAGCGAGCAGACAGGAAAGGGATTCAGCCATACCCCGAATGCGGAAAAAATACTTAAAACACAGGCTGTAAAAGAAACAGGGGGAAGAACAGTACTCGAATTTTCAGTTCCTGCTGCAAAGTTTATAAAAAATGGAAAACTTGACGTAATTGCCGCATGGGCAAAAAAAGATTCCTTTAAGACAAAGCATACGCAGCATATATCGTTATCAGTTCAGACTAACTAAAATGGGCGGATAAAACATTCCGGGGGAAAAAGCAGAATAATGTATCCACGGAATGTTTTATTTTATTTTTGACCTGAACTCTACAGGAGTCATATGGTAACGGGTTCGAAACAATTTATAAAAATACGCAGGTGTACTGTATCCTATACGCGCTGAAATTTTTTCGACTGATAAATCCGTTTTTTGCAGCAGGCGCTCTGCTTCCTTAAGTCTGTATTCCTGCACAAGTTCATTAAAATTCCTGTCTGTCAGTTTTTTAATTTTCCGTCCAAGGTAATTCTCCTGAAAATGAAAATCATCCGCCAGAGCCTTTAACGTTATATACTGGTAATTTTTTTCGATACAGTTCAGTAACTGCATCATCTTAGCATCATTATTAATTCTGCCGACGGTAAGGACACACTTCTCTTCCGGTATCCTCGCTAATTCGGTCATAAGCAGAAACGTATAATACGTGTAAGCATGTCTCCATCCGGCTTCTTTTTCAAACAATTCAGAAAAAAGATCAAATAAGATATTCTCAAACTTTTTTCTCTGTCGCATATCTGCTGTAAGACGCACTTCATATTGACGCTGACTGCACAGTGTATACTCTGCAAATTCCTTTAACGCTGTGCAGGTATGAGGATTATTAAAATCTTCCTGTTTAAGATATTCAATCGGGATAAAGCATTTGAATATAATATCGTTGTCACCGGCAGCCTCCAGACCGTGAATAACATGCTGATTTATCATACACAATTCTTTTTCTTTCAGCAGGAAAGAGGAGCCTGTATTACCAATATAATATCTGCAGCTTCCTTTATATACGTAATCAAGTTCTATATATGTATGCTTATGCAGGTACATCGCCATTTTATTTGTATGCTTGCAGATTTGAAATCCGGCTGCCTTTTTTATGAGGATATTCCGGCTGCCCAAACACTCCTGAGCGGTGCTGTTATACAGGCTCAAATTTAAGTCCTTGTTTTTCAGGAAATAATTCAGATATCCTTTCATAACGTCCGTCATAATAAATTCTTTCATCAGTACGTCGGGAAGCGAAGTGTCCGCCTGGCGAAGACATTCGAGATCCTGTTCATGTAACAACCTAAGTATTGACTCTTTGTTCATGTCGTTCCTTTCTTACTGTACAAACAATAAAAACCGAAGAAATACAGCACGCCGTTACTGATGCTGCCGGAAACGAATACCAGATTCCTTTTACACCGTACAAAGCAGACAATCCGGCTGTAACCGGTATAAAACAGAAAATGTACGGGCAAAGCGACAACAACAATGCAGCAGTCTTCCTTCCGGCGGCCTGAAAATATGCTGTTTCCACGGATTGTATTGCGCTGAAAAACATTCCTGCGTTTGTAATTCTGAGAACGGCAGCCCCCATCGCCCGTACTTCCGCATCAGAAGTAAATACATGCATTATGCCTGCCGCGCACAGGAAGACAATGCCGGAAACAAGTATACCATATATTCCTGCAGCGGCAACACTTTTCTTCAACGCAATGCCGACTCGCTCTTTTTTACCTGCCCCATAGTTATACCCGATTACCGGCTGAATTCCCTGTACGATTCCGTTAACCGGAATAATAAAAAACATATTGATTTTATTAACTATGCCATAAGTATTCAGCGGCGTATTCCCGCCGTAAGTTTTCAGTAAACGGTTAATGACAATAAGCGCCACGCTGTAACTGCCCAGCTGAATAAACGAAGGTAACCCTGTTCCTATAATTTCCCTCAGGATTGTTCCATCCGGCTGAAAGTGCACAGCCTTTATGTTCAGTGCGCTTTTTCCCGAGAAAAAAAAATAATACACACTCATCCCGACCGATACACATTGTGCAAATACAGTGGCACCCGCAGCTCCTGACACACCCAGATGAAACCCGAAAATCATAACAGGATCAAGGACAAGATTCACCACCATCGGTATGAACCAGATATACAAAGCAAACATACTGTTTCCCTCTCCACGGATAAGGCTTGAAAATGCCGTACTGGTAACAGCTCCAATCAGGATAATACGGGTATATTTTTCCGCAAAAGGAAAAAGTTCCGGCGTAATCCCCATACAGAAAAGAAGTTTTTTCAAAAATATCAGACCGGACACTGTAATGCATACGGAAATACTATAGAAAAGACCGAACGTATTCGCAGCTGTTTTATTTGCCTTTTCATATTCACCTTTGCCTAAAGCGAGGGATACTACAGAGGCGCTTCCGCTGCCGAGCGTCGTACTCACAGCGGAAAGCAATATGAACAGCGGAAATGAAACAGAAAGTCCGCCTGCTGCATTCAGTCCAATTCCCCTCGCAATATATATGGTATCGACAGCTGTATTGATATTATAAACACTTAAAGCAATTATCGCAGGAATAGACATTTTCCACAAAAGCTTCCCTACCGGATATTCTCCAAGAAATGATTTGTCAGCGTTATCCATACATGCTTTTTCCTTTATAACCGTTCAAGACGTGCTAAACAGCTAAGGACCGCCTTTTTTGATAAAAACTGCTGAATGTGACCGTACAAAAAATCGTAACGGAATGTTTCGGCTGCCATAATTGTAAAAATATACATCCGGTACAACTGGTACAGTTTCACATCCTGCCGGGTATATTCTTTTTTCTGCAGACTATGCTGTAAGTACGCGGCAAGAAATGATTTTTCCTTCCGTATATCGTCCGACATAATAAATGAGGTCGGAAAATCCGCAACAGGATCTCCCCAGAAAGCCCTTTCAAAATCGATAATTCCTTCTATAGTGTATTCAGCCCCTGCTTTTATGACAAAAATATTACCTTCATGACAGTCAAAATCAACAAGAGACGGGTCTTTCAGGCTGCAAAGAATGTCTGCATTTTTTTTAAGGACATCTTCAATCCTTTCATACGGCAACGCAACATGATGCTCTCTGCTGTCCTTTAAGACCATGTCGAACATATGCAGAAAAGCCTCTTTCCATGTCGTGTACTGCTGTGCTTTGTCTTCCGCAAAATACCCGAAGTACCCGCCCGTAATCTGATGTATCTGTGCAATATATCCGGCCTGCTCAATTCTTATCTTCTCAAGATTATGCTTATCAATCTTCATAATCAGTTTGTTTAACGCAGTTCCCTTAAGCGCTGTCATAAAAAAATAATTGCTGCTGATATACTTCCTGCTGAAATCATATGCAAGAATTTTAGGAATCGGAACAGTTGTTTTTTCTGCAATAAGCCGGAAACATTCAACTTCAACAGGCATAATATCCTGTTCATAGGTAAGAAGCGTTGTACCGGGAACGACTCCCACTTTTAATATAATTCTGTCATGTTCGTTTATTCTTTCAATTGAATATACGGAATTGAACATGCCCCCTTTCAATTCTGTAATCGCCCCAGTCAGACATGATTCACCAAAATTAACCCGTACCAGCATCCTTATCTGATTTTCCGACAGCTGATTCTTTGTTATACTCTTCATTTTTTTCATCCTGCCAATTGATCTTATTTCTTTTTATTATTTGACCGTTCTCGTGTTCTGGCAATCCTCTGAAGTTACTTTTGATACTGCAAGGTATCGTCTAAAATGACTTTTCAGCAGACATATTGCAATTACAGCAGCATACACTCTAATATAGACTCCGGCTACGAAAAAAATAAAAGAGGCGGTTATTATGGATATGCAGCTGATTGGATCAGGAAGAACGGCGGATGTTTACCTGCTTGAAGAAAATAAAGTACTGAAACTGTATCGTCCGTTGTAATTTATAGCATGATATGATAATTCTTTGTTGTTCTGCTTATTGTTGCTAACTTACCATGTTGTAAAGAATTACATGCTATACCGAAGAAAACGCTCATGATAAATATTTCCTGCTAAAACCCCGTAAAAACCCCGTTTTAATACCAAAAAGAAGCCGGTTTTATGCCTTTTCGTTACCCTGTTTGTTTACCTGTTTATTCAGACAATATCCGGCATGAAAAATATATTCTGCTGCATTGTCGACCGCAGGTAAAACAATAGTTTTCATATTTCTGTTATGTACCCATTGTTCGGCTGCCGCATTTAATATTTTGAAACGATAGCAATGTACATCATCCCGTTTCCATGACTCAAACAGTTTTCTTTCTGTTTCGTCGGTTATAAAATCCATAAAAAACCTCTTGCAAAATCAGTATTTTAGTGTAATATTATAAGTAGTGGAGGCTACCACGTCATGTTGCGTGTGAAGCCCCCGCTTCCCGAAGAGCGCTATCAGGCGCTCTTTTTTTATATTATTTCTGTTGAAATATTGCCCTTATACAACAGTAAAACAGACATTTTCCGGTTATGCTTTTCGCCCTTCCATCTCAAAAAACTTCGCATAAGTTCATCGTTAGGCATCGCATCGGGAATATTCAAAACAACATGAGAAAGCCCTTGTTCATAAGCACTCTTTATCCTGCCTTTTATGGCATTTGATGTCATTTTTTCCGGTGTCTTAATATCGGATAAAGTACCATTGAGTATAATATCGGGATTAGACCATGATATTTTATAATGCGTTTGTACATTTTCAATTGCTGGAATTACTTTGATTTTGTACCCGAAATTGCTAAGTTTTTCGACTACAGGTTTGTTGGCAGTTTTCCAGTCATTCGGCGGGTTATCACACAAATCGAACCATCCTCCGTTTTTCCCTTCCGTCCGGGTATATCCTTTCCACAGTGAATCATAATCCGCAAATATGTTTTCTTCTCGGTTGAACTCTCCGAGAATACCAAATTTCATAGCTTGCATTGCCTGCGACGGCAGCATCATCCACCAGTTTCCGTTATCAAGAGGATTGCCTCCGAATCCGTCAAGAGGTTTGAACTTTGCAAGTGATTTCATACTCGGATTGTCCGTGTTTATCCCGTCTTTGCCAATCTGCGATGCGTATATAGCACGGAATGATGTACGGCACTGATAATGATAAGGAGGAAATCCGTATGTTTTCCAGAACGGATGATCCACAGCAAGAATCATTCCGTGCCCGGATTCTGTAAGCAAATGTCTGCATATAGTACTAGTCCTGCTGTCCTCAATAACAAAAAGTTGATATGCGACAGGATTTGTCTTGTCATACTGCATAAGTTTACCGGCAGTATATGCAGTCTCCATGTTTGTCCGGTATACGTTCTCCCAGTAGCCCGGAAGAAAATTTTCCGTTTGATCAGCATCTGCCCAGGCCTTTGCATTTTTCCATGTTTCTGCAAATCTCGTACCATTTTCAATCGAATCAATAAGCAAACCTTTTACAGCTTCTATATATGAACATTCAGACAAACGGGAAACGGTGAATGCACGGAATCGTACTTTCGGCTCCAGTTTGTCCCATTCTGATTTAGTAACCGGAACCTGTCCTTTCAGAAATTTTACTGCATCGGAAAACGCAATCTTTGGAATGTCTGTGGTATTATCTGCTGCATTAATTTTTGTAGATGCATGTTCCATTCCGAGCAGCAAAGCTCCCGAAATAAGCTGCTCACAATTTTTTAATAATTTTTTATTTTGGGGGATATCATACGGTGCAGTAATCCTTGCTTTTGAAGGTATCGACCCGTCCGGTGAAAGCCATTTTAAATAGTCTTTTATATCTTGTGAAATGAATAAAAAAGAACCTTTTTGAGCAGCTTCAGTAAGACTGTCGAGTTCATCGAGCTTACGTTTTTCTTCCGTAAACTCGACATCACTCAGACGGAAAATTTTATCATTTTTCTGCTTGGGACTTTTTTTTTATTGTTATACGGATCACTCAAAGACAGTCCGGTTTCTGCATTTCCGCTGTTTGCAACAAACGTATCGGACGTATCTTTAGGAGGTTCCATTCCATAATTATCATATATCCATTGTTTTGACACAGGAAAGCCGAGTGCCAGTGCTTTCATAAGTTGTTCAAACGAGGCAAGATTTTTTATATTAAACCGATATTGCGGAGAGACAATTCCCGCCCCAAAGTTAAGATAAACAGTCCAGTCAATCAGTTTCTGGACTGCAGACTGTACCTCAAGTGCGATTCCTTTGCAATCCTCATAGAGCATATCTGCCTGTACTTCTCCCAGTGCAAGCGAACCGCCGTCAGTCTTGCTTGTTGCAATTGACTGTCCTGTCAGGCCGTAACTTATCTGCACATCACACGCATCAACAAGCGTATTAAAATCAGCCAGACTTCCGGCCATACCGATTTCTTTCAGGTCTTTAACATTTCCGGCTGCAGCCGCAGAACCTGATTCCAGTCCCATAAGCATCTGTGCAATACTGTTCGCGCGACTTTGAATTTTCTCGTCATCGCCTTCCATCTCAAAAAGGGCGATAATGGATTTAACTGAAAATTTCTCTGTTGCCTGCAGCCAGAATTCATATCCGGCTTTCTTGAACATCCACGGCCAATAAACTGAACGCAATTCCGATGTACCGTAGGGATTCTCATCATCAGGATCATGCTGCATCTGAAGGAACTTGTATGGCTGATCAAGCAGCTTTCGTGTACCTAAAGAGGTATAATACAATTTCCAGTCTGATCCAAAATAAAAACGTTCCGGTTTTCTGGTAATAATATTCTCCGGTATCCATTTACCATTATTTTCGGCAGGCAGTCCCCATACAATTTCAGATACAGAAAACCCGTAATTCAATGCCGAAAGCATGCGTTTTTCTTTTCGGTACAAATTATCAAATAAAGGTATGTTTTTAATAAAATTAAAAACATTGTCAGGACAATCGCCCTGTGTAAATCCTGCCGGAAAGACAAGGGAAGATGTCTTTTTCTTATTAATGAGCGATTTTATCCGCGGGTCTGTCATCATCTGCCGGTACGTCTGATATGATTCAACAGTACCGGAAACAATATCATCAGGATTCGGCATAAAATTGAGAAAACTGCCGAGCATATTATCGGTTATAACCTGCGTCGTCATCGTTTTTGTATCAGGCGGTATAGTCTTCTTCATCGTAATCCTCTTACTCTGTTAATAATTGATTTTGCTGTACTTTGAATGTGTTTCGCCGCTGCTTTTGAAACCGCGATGCTGTTGTTTCCTTTTTCAATGGAATTGACGGCATGAACGAGTGCATCACATAAGTCGTCGAAAGCACCCATAGGAAATTCTGTTAATTCCTGAATAATATTTTCCGCTCCGTGTTCAGGGAAACGGATAATGCCGTTTTCAATAAGCATTGAGATTGAACGCACACGAGCTTCTTTTGACATTCCGCCGACGGTCAGTTTTTTAATAGGCAGGTAAATATGCTCTTCCGCTGCCATTTTCTGGACGTAGTTTCCGTAGATTCCCGAGAAAACAACGTCTTCCCAGCCGATCAGGTTAAAGTGATACATACGGTAATACAGTACAAGCTGCCGCATAGTCATTGTTTCCGAGCAGGTTTTAGCAAACGAAGGCAGAACATAAATGATTCCGGTCGATTTATCTACAGCAATTGGAACGATTGCTGTTCTATCATGCTTGCCGGTCGCCGGGTCTACACCACAAAAATGAGTAAGTTCTGTTCTCGGAGGAAGTTCGTTAAGAAGGTATTTGTAACTCTCGATCCATTCGATATGAATTATTCTCTCTTCATCAGAAAGCGGTTCGTTCATGTATTCCGTCGAGAACGCAGCAATTCCTATCGTCTGCTTCTTTTCAAGGAGATCATCTATAGACCAGTATTCAGGCCAGAGCGGAGTTCCGTCAGGTTTAATACATGACAGACGCACTGCAATCCACCGTTTCAGATCACCGTTTGCACACTCCCGGCACAGGCGGCTTATAGGATCGTCGTTATGAAATATGGTATTTACCCAGATGATAAACGCCTTTTTTCCGAGGTTTAAGACAACCCGTTTGAGCCACCTGTAGATTTTATTCCGCAAGGTATACGAATCGACAGCGTCATCTTTGAGTACATCATCAAGAACAATCAAATCGGGTCGGAACTGGCGGAAGCGGGTACCGCGCATTGAAGCACCGGCACCCTTCGACTGTATGCAGGTTCCGTTTGAAAGTTCCAGACGTGTATTAGTCCACACCTTTCCTTTCAACTCTCCGTAATCGGCAAGCAGTTCCTCGTTTTCTTCAATTTCAGTCTTTATGTTCTGCAGGTTTTCGCTTGCCGCATCCCCTGACGCACCGATAAGCAGCACATAGTTTGATCTGCCGGTAAGCACCCGCCAGAGAACGTATGCGAAAGACCATCGCACAGTCTTACCATGTTCACGAGGTTCAATGAACATGGCACCGGCAAGTTTTTCAGTCGGCTTGAGCAGCGGATGATATTTCTCATTTACAAACGCTTTCAGCTTGTCTGCATCACTTGCTGATAATGACTGTGTATTTGCAACGTTATACAAAATCTGCTGATATTCAGCAGGATCTTCGTAGAAATAATCCGACAGATATGTCCGGCAGAAAAAGCCAAAGTCATCCTTTGCCTTTTCCAACCGGTCTGCTTTTTCCAGAGACGATATATCTGTACCGACAATTTCTGCGAGTAAATCACTCATTGCACTTTTGCCTTGTCTATAATCTGCAGCAGCCGGTTAAGCAGTTCCGGATCCGCCTGTATTTCCTTACGCAGCTCACTTTTCAGCTGCTCCTTTGCTTTATCCAGTGCCTGCACGGCCTTCGTCCGGTACTGCGACATTTTAAGCTGAGCTTCCGCGAGTTTAGCCGCAGACTGCACCATGTCGGCAGGATTATCAAATTCCAGAGAGTCTACAGACCTGATATCTTGTGCAATAAGATGCGATAACTGCATCAACATGGATTCAGATACTTCAGTCGCCGGGTAATCCTTGAGTACTTCCGCCATTTTTTTTGCGGCTTCAACGGCCCGTTTCGTATCCTCAATTTCTTCTTCATGGGATTTAACTATCCGTCTGATTGACTCACGGCTTATGGTGACCCGGTAACCTTTTTCATTTATTTTTTTTGCCACTTCATCCGTGACATAAACAATAGTATTTTTTCCGCCGTCCCATTTATCAACAATAAATTCCACCATTCCGGGGATAGATTCCGGTTTACCTTTGCGTCCCATTGTTATGCCTCCGGAGAAAGTGTAATACCGGGATCTGCGTCGACATTACCGTCTATAAGGTCAATACCTTTCGGCAGCAGTTTATATCCGACGATTTTTTCAAGCGGCTTGTATGGGTGAGGGCTTTCAAGTCGGCTTAAATATCCTTTGTCTGTCAGATACTGCAGAGACGCCCTTATATCATCCGGTTTATAATACTGGTAGTAAATTCCAACAACCTCAGTCTCATTCAGCCCGTCAGGATATACTTCTTTGAGTAGTCGGATAATTGTCCCACGCAGTATATTCAGTTTAATTGCCATTTTTTTGTTGCTCCTTCAAAATCCATTGATTTAACAAATCGCGCAGGTCCTTAAACTCTGTCCGCCAGCCACCCCAGTCGTTAAAGTATTGCTCTTTTTGAATCGACTCATCCTTTACGCAGTCAATTTTTACATTCAGCTTTGTTATCTGCTCCAGCAGCTGCGCATCAGCTTTATCCGATGCAGCCTTCAAGTCGGCCATTCCTTTCTGCATAGTCTCATTATTTTTTTTCTGTTCCCGGAAAAGAAAAAAAACCACAACGGCTGCAAGGACGAGAGAGGGAATAATTCCGATTGCACTGACAAGCTTATACATATCGTTTGCGGCGATGACACCTTCCATTAGTTCTGCTCCTATTTAATAAGTTCGGATACACACCGCAGACCATATCCAAAAAGCAGTCCGCCTGCGGCCCATAACGGTACCTGCCACTGCGGAATTGTATATGCATACTGCTTGCGCATCTGTTCCGCATCAGCTTTAAGGGAGTCGTTCAGGCTCTGCAGTTTTATAGTCTCCGGTTTGTATTCAAGCACTCCCGCTTTATATCCTTCGTTGTATGCTTTGGTTATAGAAGTTTGCGCTTCTTCATCCATGATGGTCAGCAGGTTCAGAACTTCATTTCCGCTGTACGTTCTGTTCAAATCGATTCCGAACACGTTCTCTGAACTGCTGCTGTTCGTCTGCGATTGCTGCGCGGTGAGCCGCAGCATCGGGAGAATCAGCAGCAAGGGCAGCAGCGTCAGTTTTTTGAATTTCATTTTTTACCCTCCCAGCTACGTCATTTGCTTTTTTTTCAGCCGTTTTACCAGCGTTTGAACTGTCTTCTGAAACCTTTTTAGTACTGGAAAAACTGCGCCAGAAGAACACCACAACCATAAGACCACAGGCAATCCAGCCGGCAGCTGATTTTATGCAGCTGCCTATTTTTTTAAAGGGCTGTAGCATCGGCGCTGGCAGCGGAAGTTCCACTGTCCCCTGATGCAGTTGTTTCTGCCTTTATACCGGCAGCCTGTTCTGCCGCTGTTGAACCTTCTGCGACAGCAGTATGAAGATCTTTTGCCTCCGGTGTGTCTACGACAGGAGGATAAGACCGTACATTTCCTCTCGATTCGAGCCATGCCTTGAAGTTTTTATATATGGCCGAATACCCGAATACTGAAACGCCGAAAATGACTGCCCAGTAAAACGGCAGCTGCTGCACAGGAAACCATTTTCCGAACAGCAGCATCGCCGCAAACAGCAGGGAAAAAGAAAAAGGCAGACAGACATAAAACCGTTTGAAACGTTTTTCCTTATCCGCCTTTTTGACATTTTCAGAAAAGACAACAACCATCACTATCGATATGATTACAAATGATGGAAAAATAAAATTCTGTATCATAAGATACCTCCATTTAAGACTTCGATAGACCGGAGAACTGTTATCCGCCGGTTATTTTCAGGCAGCCTGTCCGTAAAAATCCTCAACTACTTCGCCTGTCAGTTCATCTCCGGAAGAAATTCCTCCATCCCGCAATGCGGCGTTGAACAATGCAAGATCAGCCGATGACAGGATGATACATCCCGCAGACCATGCGTAATTTGTGTCGTGCCCGGCTTTTTGCGAGTAGCGGTCATGTATGAGCCAGCGGCCATTCTGGTATCCGTCAGCAGAAATCTGCATTGCATTCCTGTCAATAGTCTGGCCGTCTTTGTCAGTTGTACTGGTGATTGCATGTATCTCTCCGTGGAATGCACGGGGCGGAACAAAACAGCGGAGCGTAAATTTACCTTCAGCTATTGTATCTCCATAAGAAACCGTGTCTCCCGGACGTTCTTTCCCAAAGCAGTAGTTGGCGACAGACTGACATCTGCAGGAGAACAGTGCTTTTCCGGTATCTGTATCTATAAGCTGCAGCAGGTCAACACTGTTGTTCTTCCAGTTATTTTCAAAACTGTCAGGCTTCTCCGGACAAACCTTAAAATCATAACTTCTGCGGTTACGCCAGACCTCTACCTTTAACATTTTTCCTCCCGTGAAAATTTCTATCTATTCCGACAATCTTGTCATAGAGTAATTGATAAACAGTAACAAACCTCAACGCAGGGCAAAGTTTTAAAAACAAAAAAGCAGCAGAACGCATCTGCTGCCATAAGATTATTATTTACTATTTCAATTCTATCGAATAATTTGCCGTGAGAACTTCTATTTTTTCTTTTGTAACACCGGAATGAGCCGTCATCGGTTTTGCCATATGCAGTTCAATTTGATACCAACTATTTTTCACAGTGAATTCTTTTAGTACCGGATGTCTGAAAGAACTCAATAGAAATTTGCCTTCGACATTTTCAAGTACTTCAAGAAGTTGCCGAAAATCATCCGCAGAATAACCATCATAATGTCCCTGGTCAGTATCAGGGTATGGAGGATCACAATAAAAAAAAGTATTTCGGGTATCTCTACTGCGTATGATTTTCAAGGCATCATAACACTCAATCTGAACATTCTGAAGACGAATTGCAAGTTCCTCTGTAAATGCAGTTCGTTTGTTACTTATTTTTTTTGTCGTTGTCCCGGCTGCATCATATCCCCAGCCTGCTTTCCATCCGGCACCGAATGAAGAATTGGCAATTACCCATACAGCCCATGCCCGTTTTATGCGGTCAAACATTTCGGGATTTTCATTTATTACACGTGCCTGCCGGTGGAGTTCTCTGCTGTGCAGACTTATAGAAACTTCCTGTGCAAGAAGTGAAAAGTCTTTTTGTATTACCTCATAAAAATTAATAAGTTCACCGTTAACGTCATTGATTATTTCTGATTTTGACGGCTGTTTCTGAAAGAAGACAGCTCCGCCTCCTACGAATGGTTCACAGTATATTTCGTGTTCCGGTATAAGACTGATTATTTTACTTGCAAGCTGCTGCTTACCGCCATAATAAGTAATTGGTGTTTTCATATTGTATACTCCTTCAGGCTAAACCTTATGACTATTGATGCCGATGCTCTTAGTACCTTGCAAGGTCAGGTGGAATCAGGACATCCTGTAGGCGGTGTCTGCCGTCTGTCTCCGGGTTACAGCCCGGAGGTTTCTGCCTGTTTAATCAGTATACAAATGTAGTGTAAAAACTCTTCAAAATAGGACATAAAAAGAATTATGTATAAAATGCGATCAATAGATAATTTACTTGGTAAGAACAAGGAGTTAGAAAATCAAGAAATATATTTTGCCGATTTATCAAAGCTTAATGATCCAATGGAAGGTTTTTTAGAATTTCACTGGAATGGTGATATTATTGTATGGAAGAATTTTTTTTACCATTATTTATTGTGTTTAGAAAACATTGTTGCTCAATCACAGCTTGTAAACGATGATTATATTTTTACAGAAAATGATATCCAAATATATATGACATTTGATAAACTGCCCACACAAAAATACAAAGATATGATTACGAACATAGCAACGTCTTTTTTTTCAAGTTCAACTATATCAAAGTATCTTTCTTTTTTGAGTAACAGAAAGACTCCAATATATAGATCAGAATTAAAAAGCCATCTAAAAGGTATTCATTTAATTGCATTGATGTGTATTTTAAACGAATACAAGAAAAATGGGTTTTCAAATTTTTCCGGAGAAACCTTACTTGCAAATCTTAAATTTGATGCTTTGTTTAATATTTGGGATAAGAATCGTCTGGAAATAGAAAAAGATACTTCGTTTATAAATAAACTTTATGAAGTAGAAATTAGTATTCATTCACAACTGAGCTTAATACAAAGCTATAATATTTATACAGAAAAAAGAGGAAAGATAAAATCTTTTCTTTTATACGAATTTCCAGATAGTTTTGTAGATAAAATTGATGAATTAGCATATCCCCATGCATATATTTCTTGCTTTATGTCTTCTTGTGATAATTCATCACTTTGGGGATATTATGGCGATAATCATAGGGGAGTTTGTTTAATATTTAAGACGGAAGAACGAAATAATAAACACTTTCTATCACTTACAACAAAGATGGGACAGAGTAACAGTGGATCAATTATAGGAAATGCTAATTTTGAATTTAAAAAAGTAAAATATTCAAAAAACTTTCCAACGATTGATTTTTTTCGTTCATTAGGTCGTATGCCAATGGATATTTTATATAAATATTGGTATATGAATGAAAATGGAGAAACGAGTTTCTTTTCTAATCATTTAAAAACTGCAAAGTCAATAGAAAAATGGCGGGCAAATTATTGGAAGAAATATGAAAAATGTTTGACAATAAAACTGCCAGATTGGAAGAAAGAAAATGAATATCGCCTAATATTAGAAGATTTTATGGACAGCCATTCGGCTATAAACGATAGAAAATTGAAATATCATTTTAATGATCTTGAAGGAATTATTTTTGGATATAAAACAACAACAGAAAATAAGATAAGAATCATGAAAATTATTGAGGAAAAATGTAAACAAAATAATAGAAAGAAGTTTGATTTTTATCAAGCCCAATATATTCCATCTTCAGGAGAAATGGAAATTGATAAACTTGATCTTCTTAAAATTTCATAGCCATCTTACGAATGTTTCAATTCTGACAAAACTTTTTGTATAATTTGTACGATAGGAGAAAAAATGGATATACTGCAATTAGTAAATTCGGTTATTAGTTTTATTGTTGGTAGTTCTGTAGTTGCGTTGATTAATTACAAATCTGCAAGCAATAGATTGAAATTCAAAGAAGGAAAATTTCTAGCTGAAATTAAAGAAAAAGAAAATGATAAAATTGAAGAGCGTGATTTTAAAGCAAAAGAATTCATTATTGAAAAAGTAATAGAAATTAATGCAGACAATTCACTGACAATGAATTACATAATGGAGAGAAATGGAACAACTGAGTTGGATATTCATAATAGGTATTTAATGCAAAGTAAAACAATAAGAGAAATGATTGTAAAATCAAGAATTTCACAAAAAGGAGTTCTTGATGATTTAAACAAACTCTATGGATTAAGTAATTTAATATGGGGTAATCAACAAAGTTATTTTGGTTATTCAAAAGAGAATAATGAAAGCAAAGATAATTTGAGAAAAGAGTTATTGAATTATTTTGATGAGACGAGCAAATGTTGTACACAAATACTAAATTCATTATGGTAAAACCTAATAACTATTTCAACCTGATATTTTGTCGTAAAACTTGCTAAACGATGTGCGTTATTAACTCATGTTTTTCGCCAACTTTAGCTGCGCGAAAAGCATGAGTCAAGCAAATTTTAGCGGTCATCCCACCATTACACAACGACCTAGATCCTCTTCTTTATAATCTGGCACGAAATTAATATTGCAATATTTACCAGACTCTTTGAAATGTGGTTCAGAAAATAAACCTTCTTCAAGGATGCTATTTTCTATAACAAGAGAAACATTGTACTTTTTAAGTAACGTTTCATATTCTGATTCAAATAACTTTTCTTTTTCTGTTTCTTCCATGAATAGCCTCTCATTCTGCAAAAAAAATCCGCAGAGAATATCCTGCAGAATTTTTATCTAACTCATTTTTATTGTTTCAATCTGGCTTGCTTGCAAACATCCTTACTTTTTAAACGTTGGTAGAAGTTTAAGAAGAAGCACTGCAATATAAACCACTACTACAATAACAATAGTTATTATTTCAATTTTTTTCTGTTTGTTCACTTTATACCTCCTGTCTTTAAAACGGCAGCATCAGCTGCTGCACGTTTACGCATTTCCGTTTTTGTCTATGTACGCTATCACGTCCGAACGGAGAGTACACCATGTTCCGTCTTCGTCTTTCCATGATGGAATTTCCCTGTCTTCGACCATAAGCCCGCTTTATGTCAAGAAAGATGACACCCCATACTTATTTTATCAGCTCACTTTAGCGTAGATATCCGGCAGTTTGTTGAGGTAAACAACTTCAGGATTCTTCAG
>WSSedB1CaDRAFT_10000327_pt1 | contig 21583 bp, 22 predicted proteins | sample WetSurSB1Cattail_FD_9460 | JGI IMG/M metagenome (IMG submission 9460)
CACTTTTGAATTGGCGGCGAGCCGGTAACAGGTTACTTTAATGGCCGTTACATCCGGATCGATAGCAGCTTCCCGGAGCATATCGATCACGGCATTAAAGGAATGATAAGGGAAATGCAGCATCAGGTCCTGCTTCAGCACCACGTCCGTTATGCGGTGTAAACTCCTGACGAGCGGGTGGGGAAATGGTTTTTTACGCTGTCCTTTGCGCGGGAACACATCCGGGAAATCTATGAAATGCCTGAAATTATGAATTCTTCCGCCAGCGATGATCGTTCCTTTTTTTGCCAGAGAGAGACCTTTGATCAAAAAATCAAGGAGGTCCGTATCCATTTCCTTATCGTAAACAAAACGGACGAATTTTCCTTTGCGCCGGTTCTTTAATCCCTTTTCAATTTTTTCAATCAGGGAGGTGGACAAATCATTGTCGATGTCTATTTCCGCATCTTTGGTAACCTTGAATACCCAGGAACGGTAGCGGTCATAACCAAAATAGGAAAATATATTTTTCAGATTAAACCGGATCAGATCTTCCAGCAATATGATATAGTGTTCGTCCGGAGAAGGAGAGGGCAGCAGTACAAACCGCCCGAGCAGGCGACTGGGTATTTCTATCAGGGCAAATTTCTTTTCTTCTTTCTCCGTCGTTTTTCTTGAAAGCACGACCCCGAGATAAATAGATTTCTCCCTTAAATATGGAAACTGGGGAATGCTTTGGATCATCAGGGGAATGATATTGGCACGGGCTTCTTCTTCAAAATAATTCTGTACAAATTTTTGCTGGTCTTTGTTGAGGTCTTTTTCAGTTACCAGGAAAATCTTTTCATTTTTCATTTCCAGATAAATATTTCTCCAGATCTCGTCAAACCTTTCCTGCTGCAGCAGGACGATGGATTGGATCTGTAAAAGTATTTTTTCGGGAGCCGTTTCCATATGCATGTTCAGCCTGCCTTTGCCGCTGAATTCCTTCATACGGTTCAGGGCCGCGACACGTACCCGGAAAAACTCGTCCAGGTTATTGGAAAATATCCCCAGGAATTTCACCCTTTCCCGTAGGGGAACGGTAGGATCCGCTGCTTCCTGGAGTACACGGGCATTAAAAGCCAGCCAACTGATATCCCTGGGAATCGTCTTTCTTTTCATAACCGACATCTGCTCCTTTTTTGCAAAGTATTGAAAGGGAAGTGATTGGAAAATTAATTATTTATGAATCAGGAAGTGTAAAGATAGAAAGTAAGGGAGTATGGGAGTCTGGGTGTTTATGGGGAGTGCATCAGGATGGGTGTGATATAGTCCAGGCCGAAATGAACGACCCGATTACATGTGTCAGCTCAATTTGAATCAGTTTTTTCACTCCCGGACTCCCATTCTCCCATACTTCCATACATTATCCCAGATTTTCTTTGAAAATCTGGGAATTATCCCGACCTTTGCCGTCCAAAATTCCGATAGTATGTCCAGAGTATGTCAGTTAACGGGCAAGCGGCCAATCACGGGAAACACGGTTTCCCACTCAAATATTAAAACGAAACGTCGTTTTTTACCCAACCTGCAGCAGAAACGTTTTTTTCTGGCTGAAGAAGACAAGTGGGTAAGCCTCAAGCTTTCCACAGAAGGCATCCGGACGATCAATAAAAAGGGTCTTTATTCGGTTGTAAAAGAATTGCGTAAAGCAGGGGTAAAGATCTAAAGGGACCGAGCTATAAATTTATAAATTCAGCAAAATGGCAAAGAAAGGAAGCAGGGTTCAGGTGATTCTGGAGTGTACAGAACACAAGACCAGCGGGAAACCAGGCACCAGCCGGTATATTACCGTCAAGAACAAGAAAAACACTCCGGAAAGACTGGAGCTGAAGAAATTTAATCCGATCTTAAAGAAAGTAACTGTTCATAAAGAAATTAAATAATCATGGCAAAAGCAGCAAAGACCGCGATCAAAACAAAGGATGCACGTGCAGCGGCTGAAGCAAAGAACTGGACCAAAGTCATTAAAGCCGTACGCAGCCCTAAGACCGGCGCCTACACGTTCAAGGAAGCCATTATCCACAAGGATAATATCAAACAGTTTCTTTCCCAGAAATAATGGAGGCCCCAAACTTTTTGTCCAAGCTGTTCCCTACCGGAACGGCTTTTTTCTTTAGAACCTTTTAAAAAAACCGGAATGGGACTTTTTGATAAACTTTTCGGAAAAAAGGAAAAACAAACCCTGGATGAAGGCCTGCAGAAAACCAAGGAGAGTTTTTTCACCCGGGTAGGCAAGGCGATTGCCGGAAAAGCCACGGTGGATGAAGAAGTGCTGGACAATCTGGAAGAAGCGCTGGTCAGTGCTGATGTGGGTGTGGATACGACGATCCGGATCATCGATCGCATTGAAAAACGTGTGGCCCGTGACAAATACCTGAACACTTCCGAACTGAACGTGATCCTGCGCGATGAAATTGAGCAGATGCTCCTTGAAAGCGGTGCCGGCAGTGTTCGGAATTTTGAAGTCCCTGCCCGGAAGCCCTATGTTGTTTTAGTGGTCGGCGTCAACGGCGCAGGTAAAACCACCACCATCGGCAAGCTGGCTTATAATTTTAAAAAAGCGGGGTACAGTGTTTTGATGGGCGCAGCAGATACCTTCCGGGCCGCTGCAGCCGACCAGTTGAGTATCTGGAGTGACAGGGCCGGAGTTCCGATCGTAAAACAGGGTATGGGCGCCGACCCGGCTTCGGTAGCATTCGATACGGTACAAAGCGGGTTATCCCGTGGAACCGATGTGATCATCATTGATACGGCCGGTCGCCTGCATAATAAGACCCATTTAATGGAAGAACTGAGCAAGATCAAACGGGTGATGAAGAAACTGATACCGGATGCCCCACATGAAGTTCTGCTGGTATTGGATGGAAGTACGGGGCAGAATGCCCTGGAACAGGCCCGGCATTTTACTGCTGCCACCGATGTGACATCCCTGGCCATAACCAAACTTGACGGAACTGCCAGGGGTGGCGTGGTCCTGGCCATTGCCAGCCAGTTCAAAATTCCTGTCAAATACATCGGGGTGGGTGAAAAGATTGAAGACCTGCTGCTCTTCGACAGTCATGAGTTTGTGGACAGCCTTTTTAAACAAGCCCTTGCCTGATATCGCTTTTACGCAGGCTGGCATTTAACAGGATCCATCCCAGCAGCGCCGCAGTTAAGGAAGCAACCAGGACGGCCACTTTGGAACTTTGAACCATTTTTTCGTCGGAACTGAATGCCAGATTGCTGATAAATATTGACATTGTAAAGCCGATTCCTGCCAGCAGGCCCATGCCAATCAATTTCGTCGTATTCATTCCTTTGGGAAGCCTGGCAATGCCCAGGGCAATACCCAGGGCGCTGAAGCTGGCAATTCCCAGGGGTTTGCCCAGGAGCAGGCCGAAGGAAATACCCAAACTGTTTGAACTAAAGATTTCGGACTTCCATTCGGGAGTCAGGTGGATGGCTGTATTGGCCAGCGCAAATAAGGGAATAATAAAAAAATTCACGGGTATATGCAGCGCATGTTGTAAAATGGAAGAAGGCTGTTTCTCCATGTTTTTCCGGAATGGGATCGCAAAGGCTAACAACACACCGCTGAGGGTTGGGTGTACACCGGACCTGTATAGAAAATACCAGAGCCCGATTCCGGCAGGCAGGTAGACCCATAATGTAAAAACGTTTTTCCGGTTAAGTAATAATAATATCAGGAATAGCCCCAGCGCAAGGCACAGGTATAAAAAGGAAAATGCCTGGGTGTAAAAAATGGCGATGATGATAACCGCACCCAGGTCATCTATGATCGCCAGGGCGGTCAGAAATATTTTCATGGATAAGGGAATCCTTTTTCCCAGGAGTGATAAAACGCCCAGTGAAAATGCAATATCTGTGGCCATCGGGATGCCAATACCCGCCTGTTCCGGTTTTCCATGGTTGAATAAAAAATGAATGAGGGCCGGTATCATCATACCCCCTATCGCCGCCATGATCGGGAGGGCTGCATTTTTGAACGATGACAATTCGCCGATATAGAGCTCCCGTTCAATTTCAAGTCCGACCAGTAAAAAGAAAATGGTCATCAGTCCGTCATTGATCCATTCTTCGATACGGAAAGGAATCTGTAATGCTCCGAATTGCAGCGCCGCCGGCATATGCCATAAATGAATGAAACTGCGGCCAAGGGGAGAATTGGAAATGGCCAGGGATAAGGCCGTACAGGCGATCAGGATCAGTCCCCCCGCTTTTTCACTGTTAAAAAACTTTTGGAATATACCCGGGGCCGGTTGCACCATTCTCATAAATCCGAAGATAGGGCTTTTAGACCCAAAGCTTAAAGCGCAAGGCGTAAGCTTTCAGACTAAAGCCTTAATTTTGCCCGGCATGAAAACGAAATCAATCCGCCGGGATCAGGTGAATATTATTACCCTCGGATGCAGTAAGAATATGGTGGATAGTGAAGTGCTCAGCGGTCAGTTGCGCGCCAATGGAATTGAAGCAGGCCATGAGAACACAAAAAGAGGTTCCAATATTGTGGTGGTGAATACCTGTGGTTTTATCGATAAAGCCCGGGAAGAGTCGGTAAACACCATACTGGAACAGGTGGCATTGAAAAAAGAAGGAAGCCTGGAAAAAATATATGTTACGGGATGTCTGAGCCAGCGTTACCGGGAAGACCTTGAAAGGGAAATTCCCGAGGTGGACGCCTGGTTCGGGACTATGGAAATGCCCCTGCTGCTGAAAAGACTGAATGCGGATTATAAGGCTGAATTGCTGGGTGAACGAATGCTCTCCACGCCACAGCATTATGCTTATCTGAAAATTTCAGAAGGATGTAACCGAACCTGTGCATTCTGCGCCATACCCCTGATGCGGGGTGTCCATATAAGCAAACCCATAGAAGCTGTCGTACAGGAAGCAGAGAATCTGGTTCGTATGGGTGTGAAAGAACTGATGCTGATCGCACAGGAACTGACCTATTACGGGCTGGATATTTATAAGAAGAGGGTATTGCCTGACCTGCTCAACCGGCTTGCCGATGTAAAGGGACTGGAATGGATCCGCCTGCACTATGCCTACCCGAGCAGGTTTCCCCTGGAGATCCTGGACGTGATGCGCGACCGCGAGAATATCTGCAATTACCTGGACATGCCTTTGCAGCACGCCAGCGATGCCATGTTGAAAGCAATGAAACGCCAGATCACAAGGTCAGAAATGACAGAACTCATACATGCCATCCGGGAAAGAGTTCCCGGCATTTGCCTGAGGACAACCCTGATCGCCGGTTTTCCGGGTGAACAGGAATCTGATGTGGAAGAATTGAAGAATTTCCTTACCGAACACCGGTTCGACCGGGTAGGAATATTTACGTATTCCCACGAAGAAGGCACAGCTGCCTATGGGCTGACTGATGATGTTCCGGCTGAACTAAAAGAAACCCGCGCCCGGGAGGTGATGGAACTGCAGCAGGAAATTTCCTATGAAAAAAACCAGGAAAAAATCGGGAAGGTTTTTAAGACCCTGGTGGATAAAAAAGAATCGGGGCGGTATATCGGAAGAACAGAATTTGATTCGGTAGAAGTGGACAATGAAGTGATCATTGAGGCAGCCTCCCCGTTGAAAATCGGCAGTTTTGTTTCAGTTAAAGTAACAAAGGCCCACGACTTTGACCTGGAAGGACAGGTGGTGACAACAGATTCAGAAAACTGAACAAAATAAATAGTTTGATGTTAGGTATTCGCTTAACCACCGTTAGCTCATTTCCAGTCATTCAATTATGAACTTTACTGCCAAAACGGTTCCGTACCAGCAAACAGGATATTTTTCCAAAGTCATAACAGATTATCTGAACAGGAATGAATTCCTTCAGCCATTTTATGAACACCCGGTTTCCTTTGCCGGGATGGAAGCAGCTATTAGAAACCGGGAGCAATTTCCGACCGACCGCAGTTTACTGGTCAGGGTACTGGAAGAGCAATATGCACCCCTGCCTGTGCAGAGTGCCGTAAAAAAAAATCTGGAATACCTTTCAGAAAAAAAAACTTTTACCATCACAACGGCCCATCAGCCAGCCATCTTTACCGGGAACCTGTATTTCATTTATAAAATCCTGCATGTCATAAAAATTGCAGAAACACTATCAGCGCGTTACCCTGACCGGCATTTTGTTCCCGTATTTTATATGGGAAGCGAAGATGCAGACCTGGATGAGCTGGGTCATATTTACCTGAACCGGGAGAAACTCCTTTGGGATACCCAGCAAACGGGTGCCGTTGGCAGGATGCATACTGCCGGACTGGAAAAAATCATTCAACGGATCGAAGGAGAATTTGCCGGTCATCTCCACGGGCCCGAACTCATCCGGCTGCTGAAGGATTGTTACCTGGGAGCGGAAAATATTCAGCAGGCTACTTTTAATCTATTGCACCGGCTTTTCGGTTCCTACGGACTGGTCGTGCTCATTCCTGATAGCCATTTGCTTAAATCTGCCATGCGCGGTGTTTTCAGGGATGACCTCACCAGCCATATCCCATTTAGAATCACCGAGCCCCATATACAGCAACTGACAAAACAATATCATTTGCAGGCGAACCCCAGGGAAATCAACCTGTTTTATCTTAAAGAGGATATCCGTGAACGCCTGGAGCTTAAAGATGGCCGGTTTAAAGTGAATAATACCAATCTTCATTTTTCTCCAGCGGAAATGGAAAAGGAACTGGCCAATTTTCCGGAACGGTTTAGTCCGAATGTGATCCTGCGGGGCCTTTACCAGGAGACCATCCTGCCCAATATCGCATTTGTGGGCGGGGGCGGTGAAACGGCTTACTGGCTTGAATTAAAACCACTTTTCCATCATTACCGGGTTCCCTATCCCTTGTTGATTTTACGTAATTCCTTTTTGCTGGTTAAAAAAAACTGGGTTGCGAAAATCGAAAAAGCGGGACTCCGGCCGGATGATGTATTTAAACCGGAAGAAGAACTGATGGAAGAATATGTCCGAAGCCATTCCACCCGCCAGTTAAGTCTGGATCAGCAATACAGGGAACTGCATGGGTTTTATGCAACTGTAAAAAATATTTCCGGGTCGGTCGACAAAACACTGGAACAGCACGTGGAAAAGCTGGAAACGCAGGCTTTGCAAAAACTCGAGGAACTGGAAAAAAAGATATTACGCGCTGAAAAGAAAAATCATGAAGAAGCAAGACGCAAAATTCATGAAATAAGGGAAGTTCTATTCCCAATGGGAAACCTGCAGGAACGGGTCGATAATTTTGTTCCCTGGTATGCTGAATACGGAAAGGCATTCATCGAAGGACTCTATCATCACTCGCCCGCGTTGGAACAGGAATTTAGCATCCTGGAAGAAAAAATCAGTTAAATACTGCAACTAGCCCCATGAAAAAGGTTCCCCCGAGGCAATATGGCTGATGCGGATGCCCGGCAATTTGGGTTGAAGCCACTGTACCAGCCATTCCATGCCAGGTTCTTCACTGTACGCATGACCCAGAACGATTAATGAAACCGGTTTTCCCAAAGCCCTTGCATCCCGGATATATTCAGGTGTTTCCCACTCACTGGATTCTCCCACAATGATCAGGTCGGCCTTACTACTGATGCCGGTACTCAGTTGCTTTTGTCCGCCCGTGGCACCCGGCAGCAGGGCGATGATACTGCAGGTGGCAGCCGGATCGCCAATATAACGCAGGTGTGGAATAGTCAAAGTCTGTTTCAGGGTCCTCATAATATCACCCAGCGGTTGTGCGGGGATCTGAAATACGGTTTCTTCTCTGGTATTATAGGTCAGCCAGCCCATCTTTAATAAAACCCCATGCAGGATACCATCCGGTTTCATACGGTGCCAGTAATCATGAAACCGCCAGACGGCCATCTGGTGTTTTTCAAGCAGGGCTATTTTTTCTTTTACCACTTCGTTATGTTCCACCCAATTCCTGTCGTCCGGGTGGTTATAAAAACTGGGTTCATGTGCAATGATAAAATTTGCTTTCATTTTTGCGGCTGTCTCAATCACTTTCACAGTGGCAAACATGGTGGTGACGATTCCCGTCACTACCTGATCACCCGATCCGCTTTTAAGGGTATCTACCGTATCGTTTAATTTACCACCCGGAACCTCGGCCAGAATCCGGTCGATCACCTGTGATACGGTCAGGGTATCGAAAGGTATGAAACGGTCCAGGGCAGGTGTGGCCAGGATGCCTGCTGCGCCAGCTTTCACCACATTACCTAAAAAGTCCCTGCGTTTATAAATATTTTCATTCATGGGAGCATTCAGTTATTCAAATGTCAAAATTATTTTCCCAACCTTCTTTTTTAAGCTTTGCGATGTTCGCTGATACTTCTGCCTCCAACGATTTTTTATAAGAGAGGATTTTTGCGGAAATTTTTTCATCAAAAGCGCCCAGGATGGTGCAAGCCAGTATGCCTGCATTTTTTGCGCCGTTCAGCGCTACGGTGGCAACCGGGATGCCGTTTGGCATTTGCAGGATGGACAATATGGAATCCCATCCGTTCAGGGAATTGGAAGATTTGATAGGAACCCCGATTACCGGAAGGGAGGTGAGTGAGGCAACCATGCCGGGCAAATGGGCGGCGCCTCCCGCTCCCGCAATAATTATTTTAAGGCCTCGTTCCTTTGCTTGGGTGGCATAGCTTACCAAACGCTGCGGGGTCCTGTGGGCAGAAACGATGGTAAGTTCATAGGGAATACCTAATGATGTAAGAAAATCTGCAGCGGGTTGCATGACCGGAAGATCGCTGTCGCTGCCCATGATGATAGCCACCTGGTTCATACGGTTATTTGAGGTTGACGTGAAATGATGCGCATTTTTTGTTTGATGGCTTTTGCTTTATAAACCCGGTCAGATTTATCCGTGCTCAGGATGGTGACATGTCCCATTTTCCTGCCCGGTCTCGTTTCTTTTTTGCCATAAAGATGAAGAAAAACATTCTCCATTTTAAGTATTTCGTCCATGCCTTCATAAACCGCTTCGCCGGAATGCCCCTCGCTGCCGACCAGGTTCACCATCGCTGCAGGGACAATATGTTTCGGATTGCCCAGCGGATAACCCAGCATGATCCGCCAGAGCATATCGAACTGCGAACAGAAATTCCCTTCAATGGTATGATGACCGCTGTTGTGTACGCGGGGGGCCGTTTCATTCACCAGTACATCCCCATTCCTGTCAATGAAAAGTTCAACGGCAAAAATGCCCGGTGTTTTTAAATCCTTAACCACTTTCAATGCGATCGCTTCGATACGCCAGGTGGTTTGCTGGGGAATCTCTGCGGGGCTGAGCTGGTAATCGAGTTGGTTCAGGACCTGGTTAAATATCATCTCCACGGGTGGGTAAAGTGCTGTTTGCCCGTCCCCGTTCATGGCTACAATCTGGGAGATTTCTTTGTGAATATCCACTTTTTTTTCAAGCACCGATGGCTGGTCAAAACCCAGGTGCAGGTCCTTTTCACCCCCCAGGACCTGGACGCCGCGGCCATCATAGCCACCCGCAGCCAGTTTATGTACAGCCGGAAGAAAGTCGGAAAAATTCTTCAGATCCGCGCGATTTTCCGTTATCCGGAATGCGGACGTGGGGATTTCATTTTGCTTATAAAACTGTTTTTGTAAAATCTTGTCCCGAATGATGCGGAGGGCGGCCGGTTTCGGGAAAATTTTAACGCCTTCGTTTTCCAGTTTTTCCAGTGCTTCTACATTAACGGATTCTATTTCAATGGTCATGCCGTCCAGTTGCCTGCCAAATTGATAAACATCATCAAAATTCCGGATATCCCCCTGCGTAAAAGCATGACAAAGATGTGCCGCAGGGCATTCGGGGTCGTTTTCCAGCACATAGGTCCGTACCGGATAGTTTGCAGCAGCCTGTAAAAGCATCCTTCCCAACTGACCTCCCCCTAAGATTCCTATTTTGAGCATTTTTCCAATTATGACGTGAAGATAAAACAATCTGGTTTTCACGCCTTATTCACATTCCAGGCATAATAATATGGCCGGATTTTTGTTTTTAATAAGTAATTTTATCCGTACCGATGCATCATATTTTTTATTGCATGAAGAAAATGCGGTTTCTTTCCCTGGCAGTCTGGCTGATTGGCTTCAATTTATGCTTTTCACCCCTGCATTCCCAGACTTCTGCCTATAGTGTTCATTTTCTGGATAATCAGAAAACCTTTCCCAGGATCAGTGAAATGATGAGCCGCGAGGATGATACCCTTCGAAAGCAGTTTCAGGTAAAACAACTGATCTGGCCCGCGCGGTTTGTATACATCCGATCCTTCAAATACGACAGTGAACTGGAAGTGTGGGTTAAGAATAAGCCGGGCGAAAAATATAAATATTTTAAAACCTATAAAATATGTGCCCTGGCAGGTTCCCTGGGTCCTAAAAGGATGGCCGGAGATTACCAGGTTCCGGAAGGTTTTTATTATATCAACGAATTCAATCCGAGGAGTCTGTATCATTTATCACTGGGTTTGAATTATCCGAATGCTTCCGACAGAATGCTTTGCGATATGTCGCAGCCGGGTGGTGATATTTATATTCATGGAAGTTGTGTGACCACCGGCTGTATTCCGATTACCGACGGGCAAATTGAAGAGCTCTATGTGCTTGCCGCCCATGCCAAGGATATGGGACAGGATTTTATCCCGGTTCATATTTTCCCGGTCAATTTCAGTAATCCGAGAAGTGTGGCCTACCTGAACCGGTTCCTTATAAATTTTAATGAGTTCGTTCCTTTTGAGAAAAGCATGCAGAATGCTTTTTATTATTTTGAAAAAAATCACCAGGTGCCTCCTGTCGTGGTCAATGCAAAAGGTGAATATGTGCTGGAAGACGTAGCCATACCAACCATACAATCGCCAAAAATAGAAACAAAAACAGCGCTCGGACTCCATCATCCCGTACAACCCATCCCGGAAGACGAACTTGCCATCAGCGTGGATAAACTGCCTTTATATCCGGGCGGAAACCCGGCTTTTAAATTGTTTATCGACAAACTGAGTGCGGATATGATCAAAGAACTCGAACCCGGCCAGCGCAAGGCTTTTGTATTAATGGAATATATCATTGATGAAAACGGGAAAGCTATTTATGCAAATGCCATCAGCGGGGGCAATGATAAGATGAATCTGAAAATCGAGAAAGCCTTCACCGGTATGGCCCTGTGGAGCCCGGCAGTACGCCAGGGAAAAAATGTACCCATCAAACTGAAGCAAACCATCATGGTGGAAGCGCCCTGAATCGTTTATCTGTAAATGATAAAAAATTCACTGCAACAGTTAATACATCAGGGTCTGTACGGTTTCCGGTGTCCATTGCTGTAAAACAATTTTCCTTTCCCCGGTGAGTTTATCCAGGAGTTCCTTCCGATAATGCCGAATCGTTAAAAGGGTAAGCCCTTTTTCCAACTGCACATCAAAAAGGAGCGAGGCTTCCTGAGCCAGTTTCTCTATCTTCCCGGGTATATGATCTGCACATACCTGTAAGGTAACAGCTCCGCTTTGCAGGAGATTGGCCTGTATATGCAAGGCCGATAACATATTATATAATCTGGCTGTGCTTTCTTCACCCACAAAAGAGTAATCCCGGGTACGCAGGTGAATCAGCACCTGGTTTTGTTTCAGCACGATGATGGGGGGCAGGTCGTTTATGTGTTTGGAATGAATCAGCGTACCCGGTAACGAGGGATCCAGAAAGCATTTCACGTGCAGTGGAATATTTTTATTCTGCAGGGGTTTGATGGTCTTGGGATGAATGACCTGAGCCCCGTAAAATGCCATTTCAATCACCTCATCGTAACCCAGTTCCCTGATGAAACGGGCGTCGGGAAAAGCTTTCGGATCTGCGTTCATGACGCCTTCCACGTCTTTCCAGATGGTCAGGCTGTCTGCATCCAGCAGGTTCGCAAAAATAGCTGCAGAATAATCACTTCCTTCCCGCCCCAGGGTCGTACTTTCATTGGCATCCGTGGAACCGATAAAACCCTGGGTAAGCACGATATGGATTCCATTAAATAGAGGAACGATTTCTTCCTTCAACCGGGCTGCAGTTTTTTCCCAGTCAATATTGGCCGACCGAAACTGGTCGTCCGTTGAGAAAATATCCCGGACGTCTACCCATTGATTCGTAATCCCGGCCATATTCAGATAATGACTCAGGATAGAGGTAGACAGGAGTTCGCCGATACAAACGATCTGGTCGTAATAGTAGTTGAAATCCCTGACGGGTTTGTCATGCAGAAGCCATTCCACTTCAGTGAAAAAATCGCCCATCCTTTGCTGAAACCCGCTGATGTCCGGAGTTCCGAGGGACTGCGCTATCTGCAGATGGCTCTGCCTGATTTCCCCGAACCGTTCCAATGCCAGTCCAGTGTTACCTGCGTAAAAAGCTTCCGCAACTTTTTCCAGCGCATTGGTCGTTTTACCCATCGCAGAGATCACGATCAGCAGTTTCTCTGATTCGTAGTTTTTCAGGATGGCGGGCAGGTTCAGGATCCGTGAAACAGAGTCGACACTGGCACCCCCGAATTTGAAAACTTTCATGAAGTCGTGATTTACAGAGGCGCAAAGATAATGTGGTTCCGGATCGGAACGACAGGGCTATAACCCGGCTATTACTTTTTGCAGCCTGTTTCTGACTTCAATTGCAATTTCCCCGAGTTGTTTGTTTTCTACTGATAACATGGAAGCAATGGGATCCACTGCCGATACTTCCACCTGGCCAGCTGTTTTTTCCTGTACAATAACATTGCAGGGCAACATGGTCCCTATTTTATCTTCTGCCTGCAATGCTTTATAAGCAAACGGGGGATTACAGGCGCCCAGTATCCTGTAATTATAGAAATCAACATCCAGCTTTTTTTTCAGGGTGGATTTTATGTCTATTTCTGTTAATATACCAAAGCCTTCTGCTTTGAGCGCATCAGTGACTTTTTCAATGGCCTGGTCGAAACCACAGGCCAGGACCTTGCTGAAATAATATGCCATGAACCATAAATTTAGCATGAAGTTAATCCGGGTGAACAGGCCAATGGGTGACTTAAATCACGGATGGGGCTGTTTTCTGTCATTTTCATAATGTATATTCCCGGTTGTTATCCTGATTATAACCATATATCCGGAATCACCGGGCAGGTGACTTAATTTTTGATATTTTTAAGACGGATACATTGATTTGATTCCAAAAAATTCTGAAAATTGTATTCCTGGATAAAACAATTGGAATATGCCCGGGATTTTAAGTAAAATAAGCCTGTTGCTAATATTCGGTTTGGGTTTTCAAAACAGCCCGGATGCGGCCCGTACAGACAGCCTGGTATCGGATATTTATAAATACGTAAATGAAGACCGCCAGGCGAAGGGGCTGGCCCTCCTGAAGATGAATGAATTGGAATCTTCCCTGGCGACCCGGCACAGCCGGGATATGGCGTCCGGGAAAGTAAAATTTGGCCATGACGGATTCAGCACGAGAGCCCGGACCATTCAAAAGGAATTGGGCAGCCGGGAAGTGGGCGAAAATGTAGCTTCCGGCCAGATGACAGCCCGTGAAGTGGTGGATGGCTGGCTGAAAAGTCCGGGGCACAAAAAAAATATCGAAGGAAATTTTACACTAACCGGGATTGGCTATGCCCGGGACAAAAAAGGAGATATCTATTTTACGCAGATTTTTTCAAGGTAAGGACGACAGGTGGCGGCCTTTTAAATTGCATGCATTAACTTGCCCCTCATGGAACATCAGGTTATTATTTCAGTTCGGGAACTTTCAAAAAGATACGGTGAATTTGAAGCTGTAAAACAAGTCAGCTTTGATGTGTACGAAGGAGAAATTTTCGGACTGCTGGGCCCCAATGGTGCAGGTAAATCCACCACCCTGGAAATTATTGAAACGCTTCGTGAAAAAACATCCGGAAAAGTTATTGTTGACGGGATTGACCTGGATAAAAGCCCCAACGAGATCAAAAAAAGGATCGGCGTTCAATTGCAGACCTCTGGTTACTATCCGAATCTGAACCTGACCGAACTGCTGATGTTATTCGGCGGTTTGTATAACCGTCATATCAAACCAGCGGATTTCCTGGGGAAGGTGAACCTGCTGGACAAGGCAAAATCGAAATATAAGGAACTCAGCGGAGGGCAGAAACAAAGGTTTTCCATCGCTACCACACTGATTAATCAGCCGAAAATTATATTCCTGGATGAACCCACTACCGGACTCGACCCGCAGGCCAGGAGAAACCTCTGGGATCTCGTGCGGGAAATCCGTAACTCGGGCACTACCGTTATTATTACAACACATTATATGGACGAAGCGGAAGTGCTTTGCGACCGCGTTGCCATTATGGATTCCGGGAAAATCATTGCCCTGGATTCACCCGACCTGCTTATTGATACACTCGTGGCTTCCGGATTTGAAAGACCAAAAGAAGTGAAAAAGGCCAACCTGGAAGATGTGTTCATTCATATGACGGGCAAGGAGTGGAGGGAGGAATAGGAAAATTTGAAAAATGGGGAATTCCACCATTTCATTTTAAAATTTTCAAACTTCCGGTTTTTTAAATTTTAATAACCAGAACCCGGTATTCATAACTCATATCTCATAACCCATAATCCATGTCTGATCCCCGTTATCCCATTGGCAAATATGAACCCCATCCTTATTCAGAGTCCCAAAAACTGAAATGGCTGAATCATATCCGCCAGCTGCCGACTGAACTGGAGTATGCCATACAGAACCTGGATGCATCCCATTTGCAGAGCCCGTACCGGGAAGGAGGATGGACCATACAGCAGCTTGTTCATCATATTGCAGATAGTCATATGAATGCCTATATCCGCTTTAAACTGGCGCTTACGGAAGACCAGGTTACCGTTAAATCCTATGATGAAAAACTCTGGGCAGATCTGGAGGATGTGCATACGGTACCTGTAAATATATCCATTACACTTTTGCATGCTTTGCATACCCGGCTTTATGCGGCAATCGTAAATCTGAGTCATGAGCAATGGAACCGGACCTTTCATTATCCGGGCAAACAGGCCCCTGTTAGTATCTGGTTTTTACTTGGCCTGTACAGCTGGCACGGCAAACACCATGTGGCCCATATCCTTGCTTTCCGTGAAGCCAATAACTTATAAACATGAAGGATCTTCGCTGGAAAAAAATTTCTTCAGAGTACCTCTCGCGCGATATCTGGGGAACCGTTCGTAAAGATGTATGTCGAACGGGTGAAGGGAAAATCATCGATCCGTATTATGTATATGAATTCCCTACCTGGGTTACGGCTGTAGCCATTACAGAGGGAGGAAAAATTATTATGGAACGCCAGTACCGGTATGCCCTGGACGTAACCTGTTATGAGATTCCGGGCGGATGCGTGGACGAGGCCGACAGCTCACTGGAAATGGCGATTGCCCGGGAACTGCTGGAAGAAACCGGTTACCGGTTTTCCAATTTTGAGTATCTGGGTAAAACTTCATCGAATCCTTCTACCAATAATAACTGGATGCATATGTTCCTGGCAACCGGCGGCCGGTATGAAAGGGAACAGCAACTGGATCATAACGAAGAGATAGAAGTGTATTTATTTACACTGGAAGAAGTGAAAAAACTGCTTGCGGAAAATCAGATAATACAGAGTATGCATGTAACCACACTTTACTATGCGCTGGCTAAAATGAAATCTCTCTGAGATTAACTTCACCTGCCAGAAAAACGCTACCGCAAACCAGGATCAGGTCCTTCGGGCCTGCTTTTAAAACAGCCGCTTCCAATGCCTGTTTCACATTCGGGAAACTCCTTCCTTTCAATCCCAGGATTTCCGCTTTTGCGGCGAGTTCTGTTTCGGGCAGTGCCCTGGGGATCTGTGCCCGGGTAAAATAATAACTTGCCAATTTGGGTAAATGCCTGAGTATATGTTCTATGGCCTTATCTTTTACCATCCCGATAACGATATGCAATTCTTCATGCGAAGTATTTTCAATTTGTTTCGCAATGGCCTTCATGCCTTCCTCATTGTGGCCCACATCGGTCACCACCAGGGGATTTTCATGCAGTATGTCCCAGCGGCCATGAAAACCCGTAAGGGATTTTACTTGTTTCAGTCCCTGTTGCATGGCCATATCGGAAATATGGTATCCATTCCGGTTCAGGAGGGAAATCACTTCGGCAACGGTAACGATATTTTTCAGCTGGTAAAGACCCGGCAGGTCGAGCTGAAAATTTTTCTTGGTATTGTTATGAGTTTCTGTCAATTGCACATGCAATAGCTTACCTTCTGTTTTCCATTCCCCGGCGAACCTGTTCCTGCTGGCAAAATGAACCGGGGAAGCGTTTATTTCAGCCACTTGCAGGAAAACATCCTTAATGTCTGGCTGTTCTTCGCCAATGACTACGGGAACGCCGGGTTTGATGATGCCGGCTTTTTCAAATGCAATTTTTTCAAGGGTATTGCCCAGGAGATCCATATGATCCTCACTGATATTGGTGATCACGGAAACCTCCGGAATGATTATATTGGTACTGTCCAGCCGGCCGCCGAGCCCGGTTTCAATCACTGCAATATCCACCTGCTCCCGGGCAAACCAATCAAATGCCATGGCAACGGTTATTTCAAAAAAGGAAGGTTCGGTCTGTTCAATAAACGGCCGGATTTGTTCTGTAAATCCGGTTACTTCGTTTTCAGGAATCATTTGCCCGTTGATCCGGATCCGTTCCCGGAAATCATGCAGGTGGGGCGAGGTATACAGACCGGTTTTATATCCGGCTTTCTGTAAAATGGCGGCCAGCATATGGCTTGTTGAGCCTTTCCCGTTCGTTCCGGCAATATGTACGGATCTGAATTTTTTTTCCGGGTTGCCCAGCTCCAGGCAGAGTGCCCGGATATTCGTCAGGTCTGATTTATAAGCGGCTGCCCCAATCCGGCTGAAAAGTGGCAGGCGGGCAAACAGGTAGTCGATTGTTTGGGGATAATCCATATTGAGAACACCTGAAAGAGCGGTCAGTTGTTATTGCTGTTCTTGAAATCACCCCGTTTCCAGGCCTGAATAAAATCTGCCCAGGCCAGCGGGTTAAAGATATTTTGCGGTGGAAGCTGTCCATAGTAAGAATATTTGGCAGCACTCTGTTTCAGGTAATAGTTGGTCGCTTCACGCGCATCCGAGGGCATTCCCTGTGCAAGGATTCTCCGTTTGACCGCATCGTTATTTTGCCGCGCAATCTCAATCTGGTCATCCGGGACTTTTGTATTCACAAAATCCCGTTCGAATTGTTCCCGGGTGGGGCGCGGACGGATAATGGTTGCAGGCAGAAACATGGTATCAGTAACCATCAACTGGATAATGCTCCATTGATTGCCCTCCAGGTTTTTGGGAACATTCACCAGTCTGGGTTTATAACCGATACTGCTGAATTCTATCTGGTCCCCCTTCATCACCACGATGGAAAATACGCCCTGGTCATTTGTAAACGTTCCGCGGTGCTGGCCTTTTACCACGATACTTACAGATGGGATGCCCTGAAGGCTGTCGGCCGTCATCACCACGCCATAAAACTCAACAACGGAATCCTTCAATTTATCAAATTGGGCTTCCAATGCGTAGGGCAGGCTCAGGAATAAGAAGTATAATAGAAATTTTTTCAAAACTGCGCCAAAAATAAAGTTTATAAACCGTAAATCATTAATAAATTAAGGTCTTCATAGACTAATTTTGCAAGCGGTTTCTTCTTTTTAACAAATCATTACGCATGAAAGTTGAAAATGTGTTACAGGCACTTGGTACGGTCCAGGAACCGGATCTTGGAAAGGACCTGGTTACGTTGAATATGGTCCGGGATATTGTGATCCAGGGTAACGAAGTTTCATTTACCGTGGTGCTGACCACACCTGCCTGTCCGCTGAAGGACATGATTAAAACGGCCTGTGTGAAAGCGATTCATCAGCTGATTGGGAATGAGATAACGGTTAAAATCCATTTTATTTCCGAGATGAATACGAATCGCACAGATCCGGAAATTGTAATGCCCAAAGTTAAAAATATTATTGCTATCGTCAGCGGAAAAGGCGGGGTAGGCAAGAGTACGGTGGCTTCGAATTTCGCTCTCGCCCTGGCAGCGGGTGGCGCGAAAGTGGGACTGATGGATGCAGATATTTACGGACCCAGCCAGCATATTATGTTCGGTGTGCGGGGAGAAAGGCCCCTGATGCAAACAGTTGACGGGAAGGGTATGATTTTACCTTTGGAAAAATACGGGATCCGGCTCATGAGCATCGGGTTGCTGGTTGATGAAAAAAATGCGGTAGTATGGCGAGGACCGATGGCAAGCTCTGCTATTAAACAATTTATAACAGAAGTACTTTGGGGTGAACTGGATTATCTCGTCATTGATATGCCACCCGGTACAGGCGACATTCACCTGACCCTGCTGCAATCTGTTCCCGTAACTGGTGTGATCGTGGTGAGCACGCCTCAGGATGTGGCCCTGGCGGATGCAAAGAAAGCCATTGCCATGTTCGGGCAGGCCCAGTTAAAGGCGCCTGTGATCGGACTGGTCGAAAATATGAGCTATTTTATTGCCGAAGAAGCGACGGAACACCGCTATTATATTTTTGGGAAAGACGGTGGAAAACGCCTCGCGGAAGAATATGATATTCCTTTTCTTGGACAGATCCCGCTGATACAGCGAATCCGGGAAGGCGGCGATGAGGGAAAACCGGTGATGATCGGGGAAGATATGAACGCAAAAAAGGCATTTCTGGATTTTGCAGGTAACGCTGCCCGCAGTATTGCGATGATCAATGCCAATATCAATACTGAAAAAAGAGCCGAACTGGTAGTTGCATAACTTGATCTATGTACGATGTACCATATTTTAAAGCAGGCCATCCCGATGAGGTCCTTGCCTATATGCGGGCACATCCATTTGCATTGATCTGCGGGGTGGATACAGAAGGAAAACCCGTTGCCACTCAGGTCCCTTTGTTATTTGAAAAAAAAGCGGATAAATTATTTCTGCAGGGTCATTTCATGAAAAAGCAGGATCATACAGATGCATTTTTTCGGAATCCACAGGTACTGGCCGTATTTTCAGGCGCACACAGTTATGTCAGTGCCAGCTGGTATGAAAACAAACAGGTGGCCAGTACCTGGAATTACCAGTCCGTGCAGGCTGCAGGTAAGATCTGTTTCCGGGATGAGGATTTTCTACATCGGCTACTGACCAGGCTGACTGAAACATTCGAAGCACCTGGTTCGCCATCCCTGGTGCAGCATATGGAACCTGATTATGTGCAGCGGATGATGCAGGCCATCGTGGCCTTTGAAGTGGAAGTGCTTTCCATCCGCCACGTATTTAAACTGAGCCAGAACCGGGATCCCCAATCCAGGGCGAATATTATTTCTCGGCTCAGTGAGCAGGAAGGGGATGCACGGGAAATCGCCCATGCCATGGACGACAAAAATAAAATCACTTCATGACCCGCGCAACCCTAATAGAACAAATCCGGTTGAAACAGTCCTATCTCTGCGTGGGCCTGGATACAGATCCCCGGAGCATTCCGCCTTTTTTGCAAAGTTTTCAGGACCCCGTTTTTGAATTCAATAAAAAGATCATTGATGCAACCCGGGCCCATTGTGTTGCCTATAAAATCAATACCGCTTTTTATGAAGTATCCGGTGCTGCCGGCTGGGAGACCATGCAAAAAACGGCGGACTATATCCCTTCCACACATTTCAAAATTGCAGATGCCAAACGGGGTGATATCGGCAATACTTCGTCCCTGTATGCACGTGCTTTTTTTGAAACACTTTCTTTTGATGCGGTTACGGTGGCGCCCTATATGGGTGAGGACAGTATCCGGCCCTTTCTGGAATATACGGGCAAGTGGACGATCCTGCTGGGCCTGACCTCCAACAGCGGCGCCGCGGATTTCGAATTACAGGCCCATCAGGATGGCCTGCTATATGAATCTGTTCTCCGGAAGGCTTCCCAGTGGGGCACCATAGAAAACCTGATGTTCGTTATCGGCGCTACACAGGCCGGCTGGTTTACCCGGATCCGGGCAATCACACCGGATTATTTTTACCTGGTACCCGGGGTGGGTGCACAGGGTGGCAGCCTGAAGGAAATTTCCGGGCAAGCGCTGAACAGAGACGTCGGTTTGTTGGTGAATGCAAGCCGGGCTGTAATTTACGCCGGTACGGGCGAGGATTTTGCAGAACGGGCAGGCGCTGTCGCGGCAGGATATGCTGCAGAAATGGCGGGCTATTTAAATAAACATGCATCCGTTAGCTGAGGGATGCATGTTCCACTGACCGTTGCCCGTGTACTTTTTCGGAATACATATTACATAAAGGGTTAAGCTTTGTGCCTAAAGCTTATGAACTACAGATTCACTTTATCCCCGCCCTTTTCGTCGTCTTGGTCTTCATCATGGGCATCTTCGTTGTCAGCAGATTTATCATGTATGCTGGCCAGGCGAACATTCCCGAAACTGCTTTTGATTTTAATTTTAGCGGCTCCGCTGCCAGCTGAACCGGAATAATCCTTATCAAATTTCGGTCCGGAGGTATCATCGTCATTGTCTTCCGCAATATTGAATTCCGTCGTGTTTTTAAAATTCCCGAAATTGGTATGAATATCAAATTGGGCAGAAAGGTTGTCTGGTGCTTTTAGATGAATGTTGGAATAGGATTCAAATACTGCCAGATCGCTCACGGTATTGTCAATCGTCAGATTCACCTGGCTGCAGAACTCAATATGAACTTTCGAATTGCCGCCCAGGCCAGCCACATTGGATTTGCTGTTGAATTTTAAAATGACATCTGCATTATTCAGTATACCGATTTCTGCTTTGCCAAATTCCACGTGCACCAGTTTGGCGTTTGCCAGTTTTCCAGTAGACAGTTCACCGAACTTACTGGTGAGGCTGACTATGCCGCTGAAATCCGGGACGCTGATTTTGCCAAAACTGTTTTCAACCCGGAGTGGATTCCGGGCAGGCATGACTATTTTATAATCCACGTAAAATTTTCTCGAATCTTCGTTCTTGCTCCAATTACCTTTTTCCTTTCCCTTTCCCATACTGCCAATGTCGGTTTTAAAAGAAATCTCCTGGCCACCCTGGTTGTCCGTTACTTTAATCTGATCCAGCATAAGCTGCGCTTTCTCGTCAGACGGAGCACGCACGCCGATTTCGACACTTACCTGGATTTCATTTTTGTCCCAGGTCGTGATGATGACGTTGCCGAAAGAATTTTCAATGGATAACCGGTCGTCCGGACCTACAGTATACGATTTGTTGATCAGCTTTTTCTTCTCAATATTATCGCCGTCTGAAGCGCGGCCCAGGAAAGGCGCAGCCATCAGGGCCAGAAGGGCCAGGGTCTTAAACGGATTTATATGCTTTTTCATACGCTGATTTTTTGGAATGTTTGATTTGTTTAATAATGTCCAACTGTTTATTCAATAGCCCGATCTGAAGCTGCAGATTTGAAATCATGGCTTCAATCACCTGTTCCCGGTTGGAATGGTTCGGTAACTGGGTTTTAAGGG
>WSSedB1CaDRAFT_10000328_pt1 | contig 21510 bp, 17 predicted proteins | sample WetSurSB1Cattail_FD_9460 | JGI IMG/M metagenome (IMG submission 9460)
CGTTAAACTAAAATGAAGGATATTTTGGAGATTTTATAAGAGAGAGGATTGTTTGATGCATAAATATATTATAAAGAGATGTATTCAACTTATTCCGATTTTATTTTGGATTACTTTTTTGTCTTTTTCAATGATGCATATAACTGCAGATGATGCTGTAGATATGTTCTATGAGCAGTCGGGAGCTGTTTCTGAAGCAGTAAAGGCAGAAAAAAGAAAGGAACTAGGATTGGATAAGCCATTTTTTGTTCAGTACGGATCGTGGGTTACTGGTGTGCTGACAGGAAATATGGGGACATCGTTTATTTCAAATAAATTAGTTTTTGAAACATTTATTGATAAACTTTCAGCTACTGTAGAATTAATGCTTGTGTCTTTGAGTATGACACTTTTAATTGCAACACCTCTGGGCGTACTGGCGGCGGTAAAGCAGAATACAGCATTGGATTATCTACTGCGATTTACAAGCTTTATTGGCAATTCACTGCCTAATTTTTTTGTGGCTTTATTATTGATCTATTTTTTTGCTTTAAAACTGGAATGGCTGCCGATCATGGGAAATCAATCGGATTGGCATACCGTAGTCTTGCCAGCAGGTACTCTTACGATTGCAATGGGAGCAAAGTATATGCGGCAAATTCGATCGGTAGTTTTAGAGGAACTTGAAAAAGCATATGTTGCAGGTGCCAGAGCCCGTGGAATTCCTGAAAGTACCATTTTGTTACATAGCGTTATGAAAAGCGTGTGCATTACAGTTATTACATTAGCAGCATTGTCCTGTGGGTCTCTTCTGGGGGGGACGGCAATTGTAGAGTCGATTTTCATGTGGGATGGAGTAGGAAAGATGGCAGTGGACGCTATTCTTACTAGAGATTATCCCTTGATACAGGCATATGTCATTTGGATGTCAGTGATTTATGTTATGGTAAACCTGGCGGCAGATTTAGCGTATCACTATCTTGATCCCCGCATAAGGCTGGAAGAAGGCGATGGGAGGTGAAACGATACAAAGCGTTAACTTTCTATGGAATGCTGATTCTTTTGCTTTTGGTGGTAGCGGCAGCTGCTCCATATATTGTGCCTTATGATCCGTATGCACAAAATTTGCCAACAGCATTGGAAGCTCCGAATGGTATACATTGGCTTGGTACAGATCGTTATGGAAGAGACATATTTTCAAGAGTTTTAGTTGGTGCACAAACCACTATTTTTTCAGCGTTGCTGTTATTGAGCGTGATTTCTGTTTTTGGTATTTTTATTGGTATTATCAGTGGCTATTATGGCGGATGGATCGATACGGTTTTGATGAGAATAACGGATGTTTTTTTAGCGTTTCCCGAAATGATTTTTGCTGTCGCTGTTGCAGCAGCACTTGGCGGTGGTATTTTAAATGCGGCTGCAGCACTTGCTTTGGTTGCCTGGACTAAATATGCAAGGCTTGCCAGAGGACTCGTGTTTACGGTTCGGCACATGCCTTATATCGTTGCAGCCAGAATGAATGGAACAAAAAATTCGGCTATCATGAGCAGACATATCTTACCCAATATTGCTGGGACGATGTTCGTGACGGCTGCACTTGATATGGGGACGATTATTATGGAATTGGCGGGACTTTCTTTTTTAGGGCTTGGTGCAATGCCGCCTATGGCAGAATGGGGCGCTATGATGAACAATGGGCGTAGCATGATACAAACAGCACCCTGGGTCGTTGTTTCACCGGGTGCGGCAATATTTTTGACGGTAGCAATTTTTAATTTATTTGGCGACAGTGTGCGCGATTATTTAGATCCAAAACAATAAAGGGATGATAATATGAAAAAAGTTACGATGTTGTGTCTGTTTATTTTTATTGCGGGGCTATTATCGACTGGATGTGGCAGCGTTGATAAGCAGGTAAATGAAAAAGAAAAAGTGTTTCGTTATGGAACCATGGCATATGGACCTGCTATGGAAAATGCAGGAACGAATCCACATGATACTTATTATGGGTGGAGTACCGTTCGTTATGGAATTGGTGAAACGCTATTTAAATTTAATAACCAGATGGAAATTGAACCATGGCTGGCCGATAGCTATAAACAAATAGATGACTATACGGTGCAGATTAACTTGCGGAATGATATTATATTTTCTAATGGAAAAAAAGTTACTGGTGATGCGGTAAAAGCCTGTTTGGAAGATCTTATTGCCAAAAATGACCGGGCACCGGGTGATCTTAAAATTAAAACAATCGAGGCAGCAGGACAATCTGTAACGATTACATCAAAAGAAAAAGTACCGGCACTTTTAAATTATTTAGCAGATCCTTATGGCGCCATTATCGATATGGAAGCTGGGGAAAAGGATCGAATCGTTGTCGGTACGGGGCCTTATGTGGCAGAAAAAGTAACGGATACAGAAATTGATCTGGTAAAAAATACAAATTATTGGGGAGAAGTACCAAAACTGGACCGCATTGTTGTAAAGAGCATTACAGACGGGGACACTTTGACAATGGCGCTGCAGAATGGTGAAATTGATGCGGCACAGGGGCTTCCCTATGCAAGTTTAGATCTTTTTAAGGATGAAAATAAATATAAGATTAGTTCAGCAAATACTTCGCGTGTATATCAAGCAGCATTTAATTATAAAACAAAAGCGTTGAAAGATCTTCGCGTACGGCAAGCAATTTCAATGGCAATTGATAAAGATGGTTTTACCCGGGTTCTTTTACATGGAAATGGAGTTCCGGCAGTTGGTCCATTTCCGGGAAATATGCATTTTGGCGGCGATGTAGTGAAAGGGCAGCCTTATGATATAGAAGAAGCAAAAAAACTTTTGCAAGAAGCGGGTTATATTGATACAGACGGAGACGGATACGTGGAAAAAGACGGGAAGCCGCTTGAGCTGCGATGGCTCACATATACTTCCCGCCAAGAGCTGCCATTACTGGCAGAATCGGCACAAGACTCTCTGAAAAAAATTGGGGTTAAATTAATCGTAAATGCAACGGATAACTATAAGAGCTTTTTAAAGCGTGAAGAATATGATATTTATGCAAAAGCTTTTGTTACAGCGCCAACTGGTGATCCGGAGTATTACTTCACAACACATGTTTTAGATCATTCCGCCTATAATCATGGTTTCTATCATAATGATAATATGGAAGTAATGGCAGAAGAGCTTCGTAATACATTTGATAAAGACAAACGTACAGAATTGGCGATACGCATGCAGCAACAACTGTTGGATGACTGTGCATTTATTTATGCAGCACATTTGAAGATGTCTTTTGTCATGAAGAAAAATGTCAGGGGATTTGAAGCGCATCCTTCCGATTATTATGAAATTACGGCTGCGTTGGATATTTAGAAGTTATCGTACGTTTAGGGGAGAAAATATGCAGGATGTTTTATTAGAAGTTAAGAACTTATCGGTTTTGTATGGGAAAAAAGAAATTTTAAAAGATATAAGCTTTACTTTACCTCGTGGGAAAGTTTTAGCGGTAGTAGGAGAGTCAGGCAGCGGGAAAAGTACGTTGCTCAATACGATAACTGGCCTTTTGGGAAAAGTGGGAAAAGCTGCCGCTGGTAGTATAAGGTTTAAAGATCGGAACTTACTAACGTTAAATGAACGACAATGGCAAAGTGTTCGGGGGAAAGAAATATCCAGGGTTTATCAGGATGCGAGTGCAGCTTTTTGTCCGATTCGGAAAATAGGGGAACAGCTTTATGAAATGGTTCAGGCGCATGAAAAATGGTCCGGATCAGAAATGAAAGAACGGGCAGGGAAAATCATAAAAAAAATGAATTTGCCGGAAAAAATATTAGATGAATATCCTTTTTGTTTATCCGGGGGGATGGCCCAGCGTGTTGGCATTTTAGCAGCACTTTTGCTCAAGCCGGACCTTCTTTTAGCCGATGAACCTACTTCAGCATTGGATACGGTTACACAGGTGCAGGTAGTGAAGGAAATGATGAAACTGCAGGATGAATATGGTTTATCTATTTTGCTGGTTACACATCAGTTGTCCATCGCACGTGTGATGGCAGATTATGTTGTTATTATGCAGCGAGGAAGGGTAGTCGAAGAAGGGCCCATCCGTAGTGTTTTTGAATGCCCTCAGAATGTTTATACGAAAGAACTCTTAGCAGCTGTGCCAAAGGAGTGAGCGATAGGAATGGAACCGATATTGGAAGTTCACAATCTGCAAAAAAACTTTAGCGGTAAAAAAGCAGGCATGACGCTATTGCAGAACATTTCTTTTTCTGTCATGCCAGGTGAATGCGTAGGTATTGTTGGACAAAGTGGTTCGGGAAAAAGTACACTGGCAAATGTGATTTCAGGATTGCTGCCGGCAAATGGTGGCAGTGTAAAGCTTTGCGGACAGGAAATCCTGTATGGTAATGCAAAGAGCCTGCAACAAGCATATTTGTATATGCAGATGATTTTTCAACAGCCCTATGATTCATTTGATCCGAGAAAAACGATTGGCTGGAGTATTGGGGAGGGATTGAAAAATCAAGGTATCGGTAAAAATCCTTTAAAAGTAGAAATCAAGCGATTGCTGGATGTGGTTGGGTTGACAGAATCAATTAAAGAACGATATCCGCATGAAATAAGTGGAGGAGAATGCCAACGAGCAGCCATTGCACGATCTCTGGCATTGAAGCCGATATTTTTGATTTGTGATGAAATTACGAGTGCACTGGATGCTTCGACGCAGATGAAAATTGTAGAATTGATACATTCGCTTTGTAATCAGTTAAACATTGCTTGTCTGTTTATTTCACATGACTTATCGTTGGTCAGAATCTTAAGCCAAAGAATTTTAGTACTTCATGAGGGCGTTATTGTAGAAAGCGGGTTGACGAAAACGGTTCTACAATCGCCGTCATCGTTATGGACAAAAAAACTGCTAAGTGCAGAACGGTTTTTTAAGGAGGCGATAGTAACATAATGGAGTGGACCGGGACTTTTTTCTGTTTTATTAGCGGAAATAGGCTTTCAGGTCATTGGCATAGATTGTGCAGAGGGGTATGCTGAAAGCAGCAAACCGAGTGAAAAACCGTTATGAAAAATGTCTTTTGCAATAGCAAATATCTCTGAAACATTGTGGAATGCAAAATAAAAACTTCTTTATGGAGAGTCACTGTTGTTTTTCATTTCTGCGAATAAAATTTGAATTTGTAAATGAGAATTGCAAAAAAAATATTTTGAAAACATTGACAGTAAATAGGACTGGTGCTATACTTACAAAGTAATTTGATTTACTCAAAATTTCATAAAGATTAAATTAGGTGTCCGAGAGGACTTAATAGGGAAGCTGGTATAAGCCAGCGCGGTCCCGCCACTGTAACAGGGAGCAGCTTTACATAATGTCACTGAAGTGAAAACTTTGGGAAGACGTAGAAATGCAATGATCTGGAGCCAGGAGAACTGCCTAGTTGATAATCACCGTTTGACCTGCGAGCGATAGGGAAGGGGATTTAGAATACATTTTGTAGACTATATCTCGGCATTAGCTGAGATTTTTTTATAGGTGTTTCCGAATAGTAATAGGACTCTTTTTGCGTACGCAGAGAGGAGTCTTTTTTTGTTGTCAAAAAGTTTCCCTTTATATCCCAGTTCATATAAAGGGCATTGCTCATAAATGGTTTCTATAAACAAGTGCTGCGGATGCAGCAGCATGTTCTCCGTTGTTCCGCGGAGAACATGTTATTTCTCCAACACTGCCGCGCTTCCTGTGGCTTTTATAATAACATAACATACAAACAGCAGGAAACCGGATACTTTAAATTGTATTCGGTTTCTTGCTGTTTGTTAAAAAGATATAATATTAAAAATGTCAGCAAAACTAGATTTTGATATGATAAAATTCTATGCTTGATCTATGTGAATGTTTTCCCATGAAGATATTGACAATGTAATATATCAATGCTATCATAAACGAATATTCATGATAACACTAATTACATATAGATTGAATCAGGTGTCCGAAAGGACTTAATAGGGAAGATTGGTGTAATGCCAACGCGGTCCCGCCACTGTAACAGAGAGCAAATTCATAATATGTCACTGAAGCGTATGCTTTGGGAAGGCTTGAATGAGCGATGAACTGGAGCCAGGAGAACTACCTGATTAACAATCACCGTTAGACCCGCGAGCGATGGGGAGGGGATTTATAGATATGATATCAAGTTTCGATGTTTATTGAGATTTTTTAAGCGTTTGATCTATAATAAAAGGATTCTTTCTGCATTTATTGGGAAAGAGTCCTTTTTTCATTTCACATAAGCAAAAAAATGCTAGTGGATGCTTTTTGTTTTGTTTATATCCAAATTTTGGAAGCTGAACAAGAGCATATGGATACAAAAGATATTGTATTTTATTAACATCTCCTCTTTAGCAAAATATCCGGAGTCTTATAAGAATCACTTATATTTAGTCAAGGAGGAAAAATGAAAAAATTAACAAAATTAGTTATTTGGGGATTGGTTACAGAATCCGTTTTTGCGGTAAATGGGGTGCCAGTCTGCTTGGCGGCAGAAACGACGATACAACAAGAAAATTCCGCAGAACAAAAGGAAATGAAAGCTGCTGCAGCAAAAGAAAAGACTTTAGAGACGAGTGAAGCAGTGTCACAATATGATCTCGGAGAGGTTGCTGTAAAGGGGAAGCGTGATCAGTATGCAGGAGGCTTTCTTAATACCACTGGGAATATTGGCTTTTTAGGGGAAAAAGATCTTATGAATGTTCCATTTACGGTAAGTTTTTTAACGGAAAAAACTATTGAGACTTTTGGAAATCCAACACAGCCTTTGGACAGTGTATTAGCAACTACACCCTCAATTCGTCAGTCGGGAAGTGTTTTGCATAATGATTTCACTTTCCGTGGGTTTCGGGCTAACGGAACAAGTTGCTATGTTAATGGTGTTCCTGGAATTTGGACGCAGTTTAATGCGCCGACATATGTTGTTGAAAAAGTAGAAGTCATCTCTGGTCCGAATAGCGGAATTAGTGGGACTGGAACTCAATACGAATCGGATACGGCTGGCGGTCTTGTTGATTTTGTTACAAAAAAAGCAGGAGAGGAACCTCTTAACCGGTATACGCAGACTTTTTCTGGTAAAGGATTATGGGGTGAATATTTTGATGTTGGCAAAAGGTTTGGTGAAAAAAAAGAATGGGGTATTCGCATTAATGCAGAAAATTTGAATGGGCAGACAGCAATTGAGGGTGAACGAATAAAAGCACAGAGCATTTATCTTGATCTTGATCATAGAGATGAGAAAAGTACGACAAATTTGTTTATGGGCTATCGGGATGTAGAAGTATTGAATGGACAAAGGTGGTTCCAGTTAGGTTCAAATGTGACAAAAATTCCTGCAGTTCCTGATGCAAGCAAAAATTATTCTTTTGCTGGGATGGATAAAGAAGCTTATGGATGGGTGATGACGCTGAATCACGAACAAATTTTAAATGATCATTGGAAAGCATTTTTTAATGCGGGATTGATGAATAATACACTGAATAAGAATATTATGTATCAAAATAGTGCAATAACTTTATTGAATGATTCGGGCGACTTTTCTATAAATACACAAAGTACGACTACACCACAAAAAACATATTATCTGCAAACCGGTGTCACGGGTAACTTTAAAACAGGGAGTCTTGATAACACGTTGACTGTTGCAACTGATCAGGCTTGGCGTAGTCGTGATGCAGCAAAAAATGTTAGAACCTACACGATTGGCAATGGAAACATATATACAGGATTAAACCAATTGCAAGAAGTTAATGGCGATTATGATAGTGCTCTTTCCAATAAAACAAGAATTCAAGGATGGTCTGTGGTTGATTCTATCAACTATAAAAAGATGAACGTATTAGTTGGTGTACATAAACATAATGCCGTGGTCGATGCATATAATACATCGACGGGGAAATTGTCGTCCAGTGCAGAAAGTGATGCTGTTTGTCCAACTTACGCAGTTTCTTATCGACCAATAAAAAATATATCTTTTTATGCCAGTCATTCAGAAAATTTTGATGCTGGCACTGTGGTTGGTTCTACATATAAAAATGCCGGAGAGATTTTGCCTCCAGCTAAAACGAAGCAAAATGAGATAGGTGTCAAGTATTCAAATAAAAGTTTTTTAACGACTTTGAGTGTTTTTGACATTACACAGGCAAATAATATTGATATGACGGGAAATGGTGCTACCTATTATAAACAGGATGGCAAACTTCATCATAAGGGCATAGAATTGACAGTCAGTGATAATATCAATTCGAAGTGGAGTCTCTTAGGGGGGCTTTCTTATTTAGATGCCAGATATGCCGAGACAGCAAAAGGGAAATATGATGGGATACAGGAATCTGGCAGAGCAAGATGGAGTGCAGTAGGAGTTTTGAAATACGCTGCCAGTGAAAATTTTGACGTTGTTGGGCGTGCATTGTATAGCGGTAGAAGTCCAGTGCTTTATGAACGCTTATGGGCACCAGCTTATACGACTTTTGACTTTGGATTTGATTATAAAACTAAGGTTATGGGAAGGCCGGCAAAGATAAGTCTGATGTGTTATAACTTGTTTAACAAAGAATATTGGATGATTGCGCGTGGTGATAATCTTTATTTGTCAACACCTCGAACTGTTGCTTTAAGTATAAGTATTGACTTTTGATATGAAAAAAACGTATATGTATAAATTAAATAAAGCTGTTACGGGTGTATATAAATGACAAAACGAATGAAATTGGCTTTTTTGATACTTTTTATGATTTTTAACATGCTTTTCAATGTCGGTTGTGCTGACAATAAAAATAAGTCAGATAAAATTCCAGCTGAGATTGTATTGGCTGCTGGTCGTCATTTAGCTCCAGGCGAAAAAGATGGATATTACTGCAGCAAAATTCTTCAAGTTTGGGAACCTCTTATAACCAATAATGAAATAAGCGGTAGGCCGATGCCATGTCTGGCAAACCATTGGGAGATGTTAGAAGGAGGGAAAATATGGCGGTTTAATTTGCGGGAAAACGTTTTTTTTCATGATGGGACGAAATTTAATGCGGATTCAGTACTTAAAAATTTTGAACGAATGAAGAAAGGTTTAAAAAAATCTAATTTTTATTCGATGGATATAAATTCTTTTTATCCGGGATTAGAAAAATGTGAAAAAATAGATGAATATACAATTCAGTTAACGTTTAAAGACCAGAATGTTGACCAATTATATAATATGATGAATTTTGGCAGTGCTATCTATAGTCCGGAGTGCTTTGATGACGATGGTAACTTTAACGGGGTGGCTATAGGGACCGGTCCGTTTAAAATAAAGGAGAATGTTGCCAATCAGTATGTTTTGCTCGAAAGAAATGAACAGTATTATGGAAAACTGGCGAAAGCAAAGTCTATTTTAATCAAAAACATTCCCAATACTGAGGTTCGGTATTCTGCGTTGAAGTCTGAAGAGGTTATGGGAGTTTTGGATTTAAATGCAATCCCACCTGTTTTGGCAGAAGAAATAAAAAAAGATGATCGATTTTCTATTTCTGTAAGCAAGTCGACGATGATACGTTTTTTATTAGTAAATGGAAATAAATTTCCCTTTAATGATAAAAGAATGCGGCAGGCACTAAGTTTAATAATTGATCGGGATGCGTTAGTCAATTCTTTGTATTTTGGATATGCTGAGCCGACAATAAATATCATTAATTATACAAGTCCTTTTTATAAAAAAATACATGTGGAATATGACAGCGAAAAAGCAAAAGCGCTGGCGAAAGAAGTACTAAAAGAGAAAAGATATGAAGTGACTTATTGTATTGATGGATCTGATCCACTGCAAAAAGGTGAGGCAGAATTAATTGCTTATTGGTTAGGCCGGATTGGTTTGGATGTAAAAATTCAGACGCTGGAGCAGTCAACGCTGATTGCCAAGCTGAGACGAGGGGAATATGATATTGCAAGATCTCAGCAAGGGTTACCGAATGGAAATCCGTATTTTATATTTGATGCTTTTATGATGCCAAAGGGAGCTAGAAATGTAGGCAACAGCCTTGGATATCAAAATCAGGAAGTGATAAAACTTATGGATAGTTTGAAACAATGCGTTCCTGATAGAGCACGTCAAAAAAAATTTGATAGATTACAAGAAATTTCTGCAGAAGAACTGCCTGTTGTACCGCTTTTTCAGGATATGACTATTGTAGCCTATAATAAACATTTGCAGGGATATAATGCCCAGGCCTATGGAGTTACATTATCTGATATTGAATTAAAAAGAGGAGAATAATGTTTGGATTTATTGTAAAGAGGATATTGTCAGTAATTCCTGTTTTATTTGGAATTAGCTTTATTGCATTTGGAATGACTTTTTTAGCGCCTGGAGATCCTGCAGAATTGATATTGGATCAAAATGGAAATTATTTTCCGAACGCTGAACAGGTGACTGTTTTACGGGAGCAGTTAGGATTGAATAAACCGTGGTATAAACAATATATTTTTTGGCTGGGGCAGGTTATATATGGCGATTTGGGAACGTCTTATCATACTGGGAATACTGTATTTGCAGAATTGCAATCTCATTTGCCGATAACTTTGGTGTTGGCTTTTATAGCACTGGTTTTAGCCGGGGCTGGTGGAATTGGATTAGGGGTCTTTAGTGTAATGGAAAGAGGAAAGTTAGCTGAGAGGATTATTCAAAGAGGATTTGATTTTTTATTGTCTGTACCGATCTTTTTTATGGCATTGATTTTTATTTTATGTATGAGCGAAGTATTACAAATTTTACCATCAAGCGGAATTAAAGAGTTTGACGGATATTTTTTACCAGCGGTATCGTTGTCTCTTCCTACAATGGCGGTGATTGGGAGGTTTACCAAAAGAAAATTGCTTGAAGAATTAGGCAAAACGTATTGTGTGGTTGCTTTAGCACATGGCATTAAAGAAAGACAGATGCTTTTTCTTTATGTATTACCTAATGCGATTTTTCCTGTGTTGGCACTTTTAGGCAATTTTTTCGGCGGTGTTTTAGGAGGGTCTGTAGTTATTGAAAATATCTTCGCTGTACCAGGGATTGGCTCATTGGCTTTAGAAGCAGTTAAATTTAGAGATTATCCTCTTTTACAGGGCTATGTTTTAGTTACGGGAGGAACGTTTGTTTTTATTTCTTTGTGTATGGATTTATTGCTATGTTATTTCAATCCAAAGATAAAATTTGAGGATCATATATTATGAAAAAAAAGAAATTTAATGACGTTTCCTTTATATTGGCTGTTTTCATTTTGACTATGATTTTAGTATCTGGAATCATGGCCACTTTTATTACCCCCTACAATCCTTTTCAGCCGGATATGCTCCATAGGCTTCAATCCCCTAGTATTGAGCACTGGTTTGGCACAGATGTTTTAGGACGTGATTTATTTAGCAGAATTCTATTTGGCAGTCGCAGTACTATTTTCTTAGCACTGCTTTCAAGTTTTCTGCCTTTGCTTTTAGGGACTTTAATAGGAACTCTTGCCGGGTATTATGGAAAAAGGATAGATAGTTTTGTGGTATTGCTCAGCAATGTTTTTCAAGGAATTCCTTCTACTTGTTTTATGATTGCCATTGTAGGTTTTTTAGGTCCAAGTCTGAGCAGTCTGCTGCTCGGGTTTCTTCTTACCTCCTGGGTTGGGTTTTCCCGTATTATCAGAGCAGAAGTATTGAAAATGAAAGAGGAAGCTTTTGTAGAAGGCTTGACTTGTATAGGATGCAGTGACTTTCGCATTGTATTTTTTCATATAATACCTAATATTTTTAATAGCTTGTTAGTGCTGGGAACACTGCGGATTGGAAGAAGCATTTTATCTTTAGCTGGTTTGAGTTTTTTGGGGTTGGGGGTACAACCGCCTATGCCGGATTGGAGTGTTATGGTTAGTGATGCAATTCTATATTATCGAAGTTATCCGCATTTAATTCTTATACCAGGCTGCAGCATTTTTTTTCTTGTTTATTCAATCAATATAATAGGTGAAACGTTAGGCGACTTTTTGGATGTACGAATTGATGAGGTGAGAAAATGCAGGGGGCTTTAGATTCAGCAGACTTTAGGGTTGAACGATTAAATGTAATCTTTCGTGTACATTCAGAAACCCTACGGGTAATTAATGACGTAACTATAGTATTTCCTTATGGGAAGACAGTGGGAATTATAGGTGAAAGCGGATGCGGTAAATCCGTATTGGGGCAAGCACTGCTTGGTTTATTACCCAATTATGCAGAAGTGAAAGGGCATATTTTTTATAAGGATATGGATATTTTATGTGTTCCTTTTAGCAAAGTGCAGCCTTATTTGGGAAGTGAATGGGGTGTTATTCCCCAGTCGCCTACAGAGGCACTGAATCCTATACGAAATATAAGGAAACAGTTTAATGATATTGGGAAAAATGCGGGGGATAGATTTTTTTCAAAACAGGAACTATGTGATATTTTGGAATTGTTTGGATTACAAGATGGGGAGCGAATATTAAAGACTTATCCGCATGAATTGAGTGGAGGCATGCTGCAGCGTGTTTTGTGTGCAATGGCAGTATGCGGTAATCCACGCTGGGTACTAGCTGATGAACCGACCAAGGGACTGGATATGGAATCTTCTGCTTGTGTTCGAGAAAATTTACAGAAATTAAGGAATGTAAAAACAAAAAGTATGATTGTCATTACACATGATTTAACCTTGGCAAAAAGTTTATGCGATGAAATTGTTGTTATGTACGCAGGAGAAATCATTGAAGTCAATGATAAATTATGGAGTGAGCCCCTTCATCCTTATACGCAGGCGGTTCTAAAAGCTTTGCCTGAAAATGGATTTCAAGCTATGCATGGCAGAAGCCCGGGAACAAATATACTGACAACAGGCTGCAAATTTGCTTCCAGATGTGTATGCGCTCAGGAAAAATGCCAACAGGAACATCCGGACTTGTATAATATTGATGTCAGCAGAGTGAGGTGCTTTCTTTATGCTTGAAGCTCGCGAGATTACTAAATACCGTGTGGATAGGGTCTCGAAGAAACCAATAAAAATATTGGATCATTGCAATTTAATGCTGGAAAAAGGGAAAACCTTGGGACTTATGGGGAAAAGCGGTTGTGGGAAAAGTACTTTGGCAAAGATCTTATTGGGATTATTAATGGCAGATACAGGAGAAGTACTTTTTGAAGGGCATTCCTTTCGACAATTTAATCGTTTGCAATGGAAACGATTCAGGAAAAAAGTACAGTTTATTTCTCAATCTCCTGAGACTTTTTTTGATCCAAGGCTTACTTTAAGAACAAGCTTATTTGAACCTTTTACTGTTTACGGTTTGAGGAGAAATGGCGGTCGGCAGGAAATTGTTGAGAAATATTTGTCTCTTGTTAAACTTCAGCCGACTGTGCTGAATCGCTATCCTCATCAGCTGAGCGGAGGCGAGATTCAGCGCTTGAGTATTTGCCGGGCACTTCTGCTGGAACCGGAAATTTTAATTTTGGATGAACCGACATCTATGCTCGACATATCAGTTCAGGCGCAAATTTTACAATTACTGCGAAAATTAAAGAATGAAAAAAATTTAACATGTCTTTTTATTTCACATGATCGGGCTGTTCTTGAATGGTTTTGTGACAAAATAGAGTGTTTAGAAAATGGTAGAACGCAGGGGAGAACACTAAGCTGAATAATTCGGGGTTGGTTTTTGTTTCTGGAAATGTTTAAAAAGTATAACAGAGACAACTTAATCTTTACGTTAAGTCTGTATTTTACATAATTTTTAATGGGTTTTTCCAATGCTTTTCAAACTCTGGGGGTTGTATATGCAGGTTAAACGACAGGAATGTATACAAAGGTTTTGCGGATTGACAAAGCATGCAGAAAATGATAGGATAATCACGGATTATGAAATAATAACTATATAGTACTGCTATTGAAACAGGTGTCCGTAAGGACTTAATAGGGAAGCTGGTAAAAGCCAGCGCGGTCCCGCCACTGTAACAGGGAGCAAGTTCAATTGATGTCACTGGAGCGAATGCTTTGGGAAGGCTTGAACGAGCGATGATCTGGAGCCAGGAGAACTGCCTGTTTAGCAATCACCGATTGACCTGCGAGCGATGGGGAGGGGATTTATAGAGGAGTTGTCTATAAATCTCGACATGTGTCGAGATTTTTTTATGGGCGGATTCTCGTGTCAGGGACTCTTTTTGTACAAAGCAAGAAGAGAATTTGATAATTAAAGCCATTTTGCTTAGGTTTAGGCAAAGTGGCTTTTTTTTATTTTGCAGCAATGCTTTAAAGAAATCATGAAAGGATTGTGGACAATGACAGAAGAAAAGAAAAAAGCAGGACAAGAACTTCCTGATGTCACATTTGACGAGTTTCAGGCACCGGATTATGAAACATGGAAGGAAGCGGCTACGGCTCTTTTAAAAGGCGGCAGCTTTGAGAAGAAACTTTTTACGAAAACGTATGAAGGCATTACATTAGAGCCGATGTATACGATGGAGATGGCCCCGTCACCAGAAAAAATATCAAACCTGCCAGGAGCGGAAAACTATATGCGCGGGACGCATGTAGGCGGATATATGACAGATCCGTGGAAGATTTCTCAACAAGCGGATGTGACAGAACCCAAAAAGATGAATACGTTGATTCGCCATGAGCTGGATAAAGGCTCAACAGCAATAAATATTGCATTGGATTATGCTTCACGTCATGGGCAAGCTGTAAATACGATTAATAAAGAATCAATAAAGACCGGTGGTGTATCTCTGAGTACGATTGAGGACATAAATGAAATGTTCCGTGACATTGATTTTGATAAAAATAGTCTTTATATAGACAGTGGTGCAGAAAATGGTGCACTGGTCGCTATGCTGGCAGCTATGTGCAGGGCAAATGGTGAAAAAACATCAAAGATACATGGTACAATCGGTGCAGATCCAATCGGTGTACTGGCAGAGGAAGGCAAGCTTCCGGTGCCGCTTGATATATTGTTTGATGAAATGGCGCAGACAACACGGTGGGCAGAGCAGAATGTGCCACAGCTAAGGACAATACTTGTACAGGGAAAAACCTATAGTGATGGCGGTGCATCGGCTGTGCAGGAACTGGGTTGTGTATTAGCAACGGCAATCTCATATATTCGGGCATTGGAGCTGCGCGGACTGGACATTAATTGCATTGCTCGGCATATGCAGTTTAGTTTTTCACTTGGAGCAAATTTCTTTATGGAAATAGCAAAGCTCAGGGCGGCGAGGATGGTATGGTCGCAAATTGTTGAAAGCTTTGGCGGTGATAAGGAAGCACAGAAGATGTCAATCCATGCAAGAACCGCATTGTTCAATAAGACCAAATGGGACCCGTATGTTAATATGCTGCGGGCAACGACGGAATCGTTTTCGGCGGTCATTGGTGGTATTGACAGTTTGCAGGTTATGCCGTTTGATGCCTGTATTCAGCTGCCGGATGAATTTTCCCGTCGTATTGCACGTAATACACAGATTATATTACAAAATGAATGCAATCTCTGTAAACCAATTGATCCGGCTGGAGGGTCTTGGTACGTAGAGTCGCTTACACAAAAAGTAGCGGAGAAAGCATGGCAGGTTATGCAGGATATCGAAGATAAGTGTGGCATAGCCAAGACACTTGTTGATGGCGATATACAAAAAGATATTAAGGATGTACTTGTGCAGCGATTACTGAAATTGGCACGACGCTCAGATCGGGCTGTTGGTATCAATATGTATGCAAATCTCATTGAAAAACCGATTGAACAGCGAAAAATAAACACGACTAAAATACGAAAAAGTCGTTTGGATGAGGTGACTGCATTTAAGGCGGATATCGATGTAAAAGAGCGAGATGCGAAGCTGGCACTTATTCATCCGGCTTTTATGGGTAAGAGAAGCGGTCTTATTGAAGCGATGGAGGAAGCCTTCCTGGCAGGGGCTATACTCGATGAGGTTGCAGAAATTCTTCATGAGGGTAAAGAACCTTTAATCAATGAAAAAATCATTGAAAAACATCGTTTCACTGAGCAGTTCGAAGAACTTCGTAATAAAGCGAGAGCATATGAAGAAAAACAGGGTGAAAAGCTCAAAATTTTCCTTTGCAATATGGGGAAAATACCACAGCATAAGCCACGAGCTGAGTTTAGTACAGGTTTCATGGAAGTTGGCGGTTTTGAAGTTTTGAAGAATGATGGTTTCATGACGCCGGAAGAAGCCGTGACAGCGGCAGTTAACTCAAAAGCATTTGCAGCAATTATTTGTTCAACGGATGCAACATATCCGGAGCTTGTTCCACCGATTGCGAAGGGAATAAGGGAAAAGCGCCCGGATATGATTGTAATGCTGGCAGGGGCACCAGCACCGGATTTTGAACAGTCTTATCGTGATGCAGGCGTAGAAACATTCATCCATGTAAGGGCAGATTGCTTGGAAATCCTGACATGGCTGCAGCAGCAGGGAGGTATTGAATAATGACAAATCCTGATTTTACACAAATGCAGTTTCATTCAAATCCGAAAAAAGAAAGCTTTGCGGAATGGAAAGATCGTTTGGAAGTACAGACAGGGAAAAGTTTTAGGGAACTCTACCAACGGACAATGGAACAGATTGATTTGAAGCCACTCTATGTTGGTAGTGATTTGGCGGGGATGCATCATTTGAATTTTATGGCAGGAATTCCACCATTTTTACGAGGACCATATCCAAGCATGTATGTACTGCGTCCCTGGACGGTTCGTCAGTATGCAGGGTTCTCAACGGCAGAAGAATCCAATGCTTTTTATCGCCGCAATCTGGCAGCCGGTCAGAAGGGGTTGTCCATTGCTTTTGATTTGGCAACGCATCGCGGCTATGACTCTGATCATCCGCGGGTTGTCGGTGATGTAGGTAAAGCCGGCGTTGCCGTTGACTCGATTCTTGATATGGAAATTCTTTTTTCTGGCATACCACTTGATAAAATGTCCGTATCTATGACAATGAACGGTGCAGTGCTGCCGGTGCTGGCATTCTATATTGTAGCAGCCGAAGAACAGGGCGTAGACAAAAAAGTCCTGGCAGGGACAATACAAAATGATATTCTCAANGAGTTTATGGTGCGTAATACATATATATATCCACCAATACCATCCATGCGTATTATTGGTGATATCTTTGCCTACACATCACAGTATATGCCGAAGTTCAATAGTATCAGTATTTCGGGCTATCACATGCAGGAAGCAGGTGCCACGGCAGATATTGAGCTTGGCTATACACTTGCCGATGGGCTTGAGTACATTCGCACGGGAATTAATGCCGGACTTCATGTTGATGATTTTGCACCACGATTGTCTTTCTTTTGGGCAATGGGAAAAAATTATTTTATGGAAGTAGCAAAGATGCGTGCAGGGCGTCTGCTTTGGGCAAAGATTATCAATCAGTTTAATCCGCAAAAAACGAAATCCATGGCACTTCGTACGCATTCACAGACATCAGGATGGAGCCTTACAGAACAAGATCCCTATAATAATATCGTACGTACCTGTGTCGAAGCAATGGCGGCGGCGCTTGGACATACACAGTCACTGCATACAAATGCATTGGATGAAGCAATTGCATTGCCAACAGATTTTTCAGCTCGTATCGCGCGTAATACACAACTTTATTTGCAGGATGAAACGAAGATTTGTAAGGTTGTTGATCCGTGGGGCGGGTCCTACTATGTAGAAGCGCTTACGCAAGAGTTGGTAAGAAGTGCCTGGGCACATATTCAGGAAGTTGAAGAGCTGGGCGGCATGGCAAAGGCCATTGAGACGGGTTTGCCGAAGATGCGAATTGAAGAAGCCGCGGCTCGCCGCCAGGCACATATCGATTCCAGAGATGAAGTGATTGTCGGTATCAATAAATATCGGCTTGAACATGAAGATCCGCTTGATATTCTGGCTGTTGATAATGTGGCTGTACGCCAAGCACAGCTGAATCGTTTGGAAAAGCTTCGTTCAAACCGTGACAGTGATAAAGTACAGTCATGTCTTGATGCAATTACGAAATCGATGGAAACAGGCAAAGGAAATCTGCTCGAATTGGCTGTTGCGGCTGCAAGAGAAAGAGCCAGTCTGGGCGAAATATCATATGCCATTGAAAAAGTGAGTGGAAGACATAAAGCAGTAATTCGTTCGATTTCCGGTGTATACAGCAGCGAGTTTGCCGATAATGATGAAATTGCGCGTGTGCGAAAAATGACAGATGAATTCGAAGAGCAGGAAGGTCGCAGGCCGCGTATTATGATTGCAAAGATGGGACAGGATGGGCACGACAGAGGGGCGAAAGTTATTGCAACGGCCTTTGCTGATCTTGGGTTTGATGTCGATATCGGTCCGCTTTTCCAGACACCGGAAGAAACGGCAAATGACGCTGTGGATAATGATGTGCATGTGGTTGGTATGAGCTCTTTGGCAGCGGGTCATAAAACACTTTTGCCACAACTCGTTGAAGAGCTCAAAAAGCGTGGTCGTGAAGATATTATGGTATGCATTGGTGGTGTTATACCAGCACAGGACTATGATTTTCTCTATGAACATGGTGCAGCAGCTATATTTGGACCGGGTACCGTCATTCCGACCGCGGCAGGTAAGGTTCTGGAAAAATTAAAGGAGCGCATGAACTGGGATGGTTGATAGCTATAAACCGAATTGGGCTCCGGAAAATCCAGACAATGCATTTGCCTGTGATGTTCTAAAAGGGGTTCAGGGAGGACATGAGGGAATGCCGCCTTGTACAGCAATGGTAAGAAAGGCTGCACCAGCCGTAAAGCGTCATTCACTTACAGCAGAAGAATATGTCGAAGGCGTACTTCGTGGGGATCGTATGATCCTGTCGCGGGCGATAACGCTTATCGAGAGCAATTCATCCAAGCATATGATTTTGGCACAAGAGGTATTGCAAAAACTTTTGCCGTATACTGGGAAATCAATTCGTGTCGGTATAACAGGGGTGCCGGGAGCGGGAAAAAGTACATTTATTGAAGCGTTGGGCTGCAGACTATGCAAAAAAGGCCATAAAGTGGCTGTGCTGGCAGTAGACCCGAGCAGTAGTATTACAAAAGGAAGTATTCTTGGTGATAAGACGCGTATGGAAAATCTTTCCCGTGAAAAAAGTGCATTTATTCGTCCTTCACCCTCGGGTGGGACGTTAGGTGGTGTGACACGTAAAAGTCGTGAAACATTGCTTCTCTGTGAAGCGGCAGGCTATGATCTTATTCTTGTTGAAACCGTTGGTGTCGGGCAGAGTGAGATAACTGTACGGTCTATGGTGGATTTTTTTCTGCTTGTTGTTTTGACAGGTGCGGGGGATGAGCTTCAGGGGATGAAAAAAGGTGTAATGGAAATTGCTGATGCGATCCTGGTAAATAAAGCCGATGGTGATAATAAGAAGAAGGCACAGATGGTTCGTGTGGATTATGAGCGAATCATTCACTATTTGCGGCCGGCTACGGAAGGCTGGCAGACAAAAGCCTGCACATGTTCAGCTTCCAGTGGTGAGGGTATTGATGAAATCTGGCAGGTTATTGATGATTTTCGGCAAAAGACAAAAGAAAGTGGTACATTTTCTAAACGTCGCAAAGTGCAGACTCTGGAATGGGTATATGCTATGGTTGAAGAGCATTTGCGAAATGTTTTTTACCAAAATCCGAATGTCAAGGCAAATCGTCTCTCAATTGAAAATGCAGTGGGGATGGATAAGCTGTCAGCAACAATGGCTGCACAAAAGCTTATTGTGGAGTTTAACAAAGGTCAGAAACTCATATAACTAAATAAAAACAGCAACAAAAAGGAAGCACTGCATACAATATGAATTATATTTTGCAGTGTTTTTCCTTTTCTTATAGAAGATATATAAGGATTTTTAGCTGCTGACAATGCAAAATATTAATGCTGGGACGTGGAGGAGTAATGATCTGGAGCCAGGAGAATTGCCTGAGCAAATAATCACCGTTTGACCTGCGAGCGATAGGAATGGGAATTTTGCACGGAATAGTTCTATTTATTTGTGTATGAGAATCCTGACATAGTGTCAGGATTCTTTGTTTTTTAAATAAGTAATCTTCTATGCGATATTCAAGCTTTTGTCTTTTCAGGCGAAAATTTTTTTGTTGAGATAACCCGAAATGATTCTTGCGCAGCAACCGGATCTTGTGTGTTGCGATTAAATTTTGGCATTATAAGATGACTTATTGTTAAAAAGTTTTCATAAAATAAGATAAAAATCAGCTTTTTTTCAAAGGTTGTGGGTTAAAGAATGTAGGAAAAAGACTCATAGCTTTCGCAAAAAGTTGTTTTTGTGTAGCAGACATTACATAAATTTTTAAGATAAGGCAAAGAAAAATTTTACAGAAAAGCATTGACATTAATCAGGTACCTGAATATAATAAATATCAGGTACCTGATTAAATTATTGTGAGGAGATATGAATAATGGAAAAACAAGAAAAATCTTTAATAGAGCAGTTTATTACTTTAAGCCATTTAATGATGTACAGGCATCATAGGAAAGGCAATCATGTGCATAGTCCCTACCAAGGACAAGGCAGAGTGCTTTCACTGTTAAAAATTGAACCTAAAATGAGCCAGAAAAAGCTTTGTTTTTTACTTGGTATACGGCCCCAATCCATTGGGGAGTTATTGGGTAAGCTTGAACAGACTGGAAATATTATAAGAACTCCGTCCGAAGAAGACCGTCGTTCTGTGGATGTTAAGCTTACAGAAAAAGGAATGGAAGCTGCTATAGCAAGTGAAAAACTGCAGGAGTCTGAGCAAGGGATAGAAGATGTTTTCGGCTGCCTTAGTGTAGAGGAACAGAACAACCTTTCAGCTTATTTATCGCGTGTCATTGCTGCGCTGCAAAAAGACATACCACAAGAACAATCAATAATGATGCACGGTCACCATCATGGTCATGTTGCCCATTTTATTCAAGGCTTTTGCGGTTTTCATAAGCAACGTCCTTGATTTTTGGGTTGCGTTGATGAAAAGAGGTGAAAAACAATGCGGTTATTGAAGCTTTTAAAAGCTTTTTCAAACCATTGGAGACATTATCACTGTGATCAGTATCATGACAGCAGGTTTAATTGCAGAACGTATCTAAAATTGAATAAAAATGAAAAAAACGTAGTTTCGGACAATATGTGCAGTAGACAGGTATGCCCTGGCTGCAAGAATCATTGTGATTTAGCGTCGCCAAAGTGCAAGCGAGGTGCAGGCTATGCAAAAACACTAAGCAGCAGTATATAAGCCTATTTTCCTTGAATCTCCCAATCAATGTCGAAAACCAGTACCCGTGCATTCTGAAATATGAGAGTATTTAGCTGATAAACTAAGGAAAGGAGAGCTTGAACATGCCACAGTATAAAAATCGCCAGCGGATAGGAGTAAAAGTAAGCATTGTCGGAATTGTATCCAATGTTGTGTTGTTCGCATTAAAATGCGTGGTAGGAATTGCAGGAAATAGCGTATCGGTTTTAAT
>WSSedB1CaDRAFT_10000329_pt1 | contig 21507 bp, 24 predicted proteins | sample WetSurSB1Cattail_FD_9460 | JGI IMG/M metagenome (IMG submission 9460)
GCCGGTCCCCGGACGCCGTATGTTGTCGTTACCCGCTCACCGGCCGTGGAGACTCTGGTTTTGAGCGGCGAGACACACCCATTCCTGCAGGTAACTCTCTATGCCAAGGTGAGCGGTTATCTGCGCAGGATACCGGTGGACAAGGGGGATTATGTTTCCCGTGGTCAGCTACTGGCCGAGATAGAAGCGCCGGAACTCGACCGGCAGTACGATGCGGCAGTGGCGGATGCCAGGAACAAGCGGGTGTTTGCAGAGCGGGAAAAAGGCCTTGTCAAGAATGGATCGGTTGCCAAACAGGACTACGACAGCGCCGAGGCCGCGGCGCAAGTAGCCGAAGCAACGGCGCAAAGCCTGAAGAGCCAAAAAGGGTACGAAATCATTCGTGCCCCGTTCAGCGGCATTGTGACGGCACGTTTTGTCGATCCGGGAGCGCTCCTGCAGAGCGCCACCACCGCCCAGACTTCGGCCCAGCCGGTTGTCACCCTGTCTCAAACTGACCGGCTGCGGGTCTATGTCTACGTGGACCAGCGGAATGCAGCCTTTGTCAAAAGGGGCGACCGGGCCGTGATCAGCGATGCAACGCGTCCCGAGGTCCGGCTTCCCGCCCGGGTGAGCAGGATAAGCGGCCAGCTCGATGAAAAAACGCGCACATTGCTGGTTGAGCTCGGCCTGGACAACAGGGCAGGCGAAATACTGGCCGGCGGTTATGTGCAGGTCAGCCTGACGTTTCGTACGCCGTCCCATGTCCAGGTGCCGGCCAATGCTCTCCTCATGCGGGGTGACAAAACCTTTGTCGGTGTGGTCGGCAACGACAGCCGGGTGAGGTTCCGGCAGGTTACGGTCGTTGACAGTGACGGCAAGGCAGTCCGCCTCGATGCCGGGCTTGGGGAAGGGGAACGGGTTGTCCTGAACCCCGGCACCGGCATACATGATGGGGAGTTGATACAACCGGTCGGTGCTTCGGAGCGTTAATCCCTCCCGGAAATTCTTGCCGGCTCACACCAGCGCCAGCACACGTTCAAGCTTCTCTTTCACCATGCCGGCCAATCCGGCAACCTCCGGATTGCCGACCAACGACAACGCTGCCGCCGGGTCCATGATCAAAACCGCCGTGTCGCCGTCATCGGCTTCATAGACAACCACGTTGCAGGGAAGCAGGGCACCTATGTTCAACTCCTTGGCAAACGCCTCCCAGGCGAGTGCAGGGTTGCAGGCGCCGAGGATAATGTACTTACGGAAATCCTTTCCCAGCTTTTCCCTGAACTTGGCGGTGACATCAATCTCGGTGAGGATTCCGAAACCTTCCTTCTGCAATTCCTCCCGAACCTTCTTCTCCGTTGTCGCGAAGGGGGACGCGACCGTCTTACCAAAAGCATAGGGTGTGCACAATTTCATAAGGCTGCTCCTTTTCCTGTTATCGACTCATGCAGTGAAATTGTACTACAACAAATAATAAACGCAGGTTTGCCGGCTTTAGAGCCGCGCCGGCAATAACGCATTGTGCTATAATTTAAAATAGAAAGTTGAAAAGGAGAGCGTCGTTGTACTATCGGACTGATTGAGAATTACAATTCACGTGGAGGTGAAGACACTATGAAACACATTGAATTGACAGAAAAAGAGGCTGGTCTTCTGGCCGAAATACTTGAGTCCTCCATTTCCGATCTCAAGACGGAAAGGGGGCATACGGACAATAGGGAGTTGCGGTTGGAACTCAAGGAACGGGAAGCGGTGGTTATTGATTTGCTCCAGCGAATCAAAGGGTAGAGTTGAAAATCCGGTTCGTCAATGAAATGCCGGATTTTGCTGCGTCCATGCAGGACTCACGGCCTTTCGAGCGTATCTGCCTTGGCCGCAAGGATGAAATCGCTCTCCGTCAGCCCACCAATTTTATGGGTCCAGATGGTGAGCTTTACCTTGCCCCAGGAAAGATGAATGTCCGGATGATGTCCCTGGGTTTCGGCCAACTCCCCAACTTTGTCGGTAAAGGCTAGCGCCGAGCGGAAATCCTTGAATCGGTATTCTTTTTCCAGGAGATGCTCATCCACTACGCGCCAGCCTCCACCGAGCTTATCCAGAAGTTCGTTCAATTCCTGTCCCTTGAGGGGCGGAACGCCTCCTTTACACGGTATACATTCCTTTTGCGCCAGTTCGGACATAAGGCAACTCCTTTCCTGATTGGATTAAATTGTGTCCCGGTTGCAGCCGATAATGATTTTAGATATAGTCCACCGCGAAATTATATCAATCTACGAATTATGATAAGGTACTTTTCCCGTATGACAACCCACCGAACCATGTCCTGCACGTTCTTGCTGCTGCTGGCAACGTGCCTTGTTGCCGTTTTTTTTCCCATTTCCGCCAATGCCGCTCCCCAATCCATCCGGGTTGTGATGGATGACAACTACCCTCCTTTTGTCTTCAGGGACGATTCCGGCAAGCTTCAGGGTATTCTGGTCGATCGGTGGCGCCTGTGGGAGCAAAAGACAGGTGTCAGGGCCGAGATCAGCGCCATGGATTGGGGGGAAGCCCAGAAACGCATGCAGGCCGGCGAGTTCGATGTCATCGATACCATTTTCAAGACCGAGCAGCGTCAGGACATCTATGATTTTTCCAAGCCCTACCAGAAGATCGACGTTCCAATCTTTTTCGATACGCATATTACCGGCATAACCGGCATAACGTCGCTGAAGGGGTTCGTGGTGGCTGCTAAGAAAGGTGATGCCGCGGTTGAAATCCTGAAACAGCACGGGATTTCCAATCTTCTGCTTTTCAGCAGCTATGAGGCCATCATAATGGCTGCAAAAGAACATAAAGTTACTGTTTTTGTGGTAGATAAACCGCCCGCACTCTATTTTCTTCATAAATACGACATTTTTGATCACTTCAGGCAATCAGCCTCATTGGATGCCGGCAATTTCCATCGGGCTGTCAAAAAGGGAAATAATGAACTGTTAAAAGTTGTCGAAGATGGTTTTAGCCGGATTTCAGCGGGCGAACTGAAAAAGATCGATACAAAATGGTATGGTTCAATGCTGTATGATAGCCGCTCATTGCGAAATTTTTTGATTCTTGCCGGTTGTTTTGCCCTGCTGCTGTTAATCCTGTTCATCTGGAATCGTGTGCTTAGCGCGAAGGTCGCACAGCGTACGGCCGAGTTGAAGGCCAGTCTGGAAACGTTACGGGCAAATGCCGCGTTTGTTTCAACCCTTATGGAAGCCATTCCCGTTCCGATCTTCTACAAGGACAGGGATGGCCGCTACACGGGCTGTAACAGTTCCTACGAGGACTTCTACGGCATTAGCAAAGAGGAAATGCTCGGTAAACGTGTGTTTGATATTGCTCCTCAGGCATTGGCCGAAATCTACCACGACAAGGATATGGAGCTTCTTCAGCATGCGGGATCGCAGATTTACGAATCCCAAGTGAAAAATGCCCGGGGCGATGCCCGTGATGTGGTTTTTCACAAGGCTACATTTACGGATGCCGATGGCCGGGTTTGCGGTCTGATCGGTGCGATTCTCGACATTACCGAGCGTAAGCAGATGATCCAATCGCTGGCGCAAAGTGAAGTTCGCCTGCGCACCCTGGTGCAAACCATCCCCGACCCGATTTGGCTGAAGGACGCTGATGGAGTCTTTCTCTACTGCAATCCGATGTTCGAGCGCCTTTTTAACGCCAGGGAAACGGACATTGTCGGCAAGACCGATTACGACTTTGTTGGCAAGGAACAGGCCGATTTTTTCCGTGAGCATGACCGCAAGGCCATGGCGTTGGGCAAGCCCAGCAGCAACGAGGAATGGCTCACTTTTGCCGACGATGGGCATCAGGCTCTGATGAATACCATCAAAACACCGATGTTGGATGCGGAGGGCAAGCTTGTCGGCGTGCTGGGCATTGCACGCGACATCACCGAACTGAAAAAAGCCGAGACCGAGCGCCTTAACCTTGAGCGCCAACTGCTGCATTCCCAGAAACTGGAGAGTCTCGGCGTATTGTCAGGTGGCATTGCCCACGATTTCAACAACCTGTTGCATGCGGTGCTCGGCAATCTTGATCTCGCATTGATGAAGATCCCCGGTGATGCGGTTGTTCGCAAGAACATCGATCAGGCTGTCAACGCCGCCAAATACGCCGCCAAACTGACGAACATGATGTTGGCCTACTCCGGCAAGGGGAGCTTTGTCATCAAAGAACTCAATCTGTCCGAACTGGTGGAGGAAAACGCTGCCATGCTGTCGGCAGCAATATCCAAATCCGTCAAGCTCGACCTGCAGCTTGATAATGCTTTGCCATCAATCATGGCCGATGCCGGGCAGCTTCAGCAGGTGGTCATGAACCTGATTACCAATGCATCCGAGGCAATTGGCGACGAGACGGGAGTTATTGCCCTTTCAACCGGTGTGCGGACATTTGATCAGCCAACTCTAAACGAAAGCCGACTGGAAGAAAAACTGCCCACGGGACCTTATGTCTGGATGGAGGTGCGTGACAACGGCAGCGGAATGGATGAGGAAACGTCGCAAAAACTTTTTGATCCCTTCTTCACCACCAAGTTTACCGGGCGTGGCCTTGGCATGTCGGCGGTGCTCGGCATTGTCCGCGCTCACAAGGGCGCCTTTCTCGTAACAAGCAGCCCCGGCGCCGGCACGACCATGCTGGTTATCCTGCCGATTGCCGCCCAAACGCAGGCACAGGACGTAATTGACATTGCGGTTGCCAATACTGGTGCGATGAGCGGCAGGCAGAACTCCGATACCATTCTGATCGTTGATGACGAGGAGATGATTCGGGGCGTTTGCATGGAAATGATGGAGATACTCGGCTTTAAAACATTGGCAGCGGCCAATGGGGAGGAGGCGCTGCGTATCTTCCACGAACACCGGGACAGGATCGGTCTCGTGCTGCTGGATCAGAGCATGCCGGGCATGGATGGTGTTACCGTATTCCATAACCTGAAAAAATGCAGACCGGACATACCGGTGCTGCTCGCCAGCGGATTCAGCAAGGAAGAGGTTTCCGAACAATTCAGTGCGTTGGGACTGAGTGGCTTTATCCAGAAGCCGTTTAAATTTAACATTTTGTCAGATGAGGTGCGGAGGTTGATGGCATGAACCGGTAATCATGTGATCGCCGCCAGATAGCCGCTTCAGAGGTCTCCCATGAAAATAGCGAATCGAATCCCCCTGCTCAAAGATCACCATTCCCATCCCTATCTTTACGCCGCGCTTGCTCATGGTCTTGATATCAGTACCGTTGCGGACAAATCCCAGGCGCTGTCCCGAATTGCTGAGAGTTTTTCCGGAGAGGGAATTGCCGTGGTTACGGGATGGAACGACAGTTATTTCGGATTCGAAGAGTCCGAACTCGATGTGTTTCCTCCTCTGGTGGTATTCAACGTTTCTCTCCACAGCCTGATGATCAATGCGGGGGCAAAAGAAATGCTCGTCCGCTCTTTCCCGGAGGTGGTTGATAATTATCGCAACGGTTCCTGGCTTGAAAGGAATGCTTCGCTGGTGCTCAATTTCCTGATAACCATGAAACCGTGCGGAGCTGAACAGTTGGGATCGTATTACCACCGGCTCGCTCAACTCGGGGTCTGGCATGTGGAAGAGATGTCGCTGAAGGACGAAGGGGAGATAGAGGTATTCAAAAAGGCGTCCCTGCTTGACCGGACCCGTTTCTGGACTGACATGAAGACTTTTGAAGCCATGGGCGACGCCGGTCGTGAACATATCCACGGTATCAAGTTGTTCGCGGATGGCGCGCTCGGGGCGAAAACCGCCAGGCTGGGAGAGCGTTATCTTTCCGGAACCGAGGGGATGCTGGTGTATGGCGATGAAGAACTCCACGGGCTTGTTGCCAGGGCCTTGCTCATGGGGAAAGCCGTGGCGGTCCACGCAATCGGCGATGTTGCAGTTGATCAGGTTGTTCATGTTCTGGAGCAGATTTCGGGTCGTTGCAGCATAGTGCCGGAAACGAGAATCGAGCATTGTCAATTCATCTCCCCGCAGACGGCCCTCAATGCGAAATCCATGGGGATCATTCTTTCCATGCAGCCGAATTTCAGCCTCGATTCCCTCTGTTATCGGGACAGGCTTCCCGAAGAGTATTGCCGGCGGAACAATCCTTTCAGGATGCTGCTGGATGAAGCGGGTTATGTTGCGGGCAAAGACCTGATACTCGGTTCCGACGGCATGCCCCACGGTGTCCAGTGTGCCCTGGAGAGCGCGTTGTTTCCGCCGTTTCCCGGTCAGAGGCTTACTTTGGATGAGCTTGTAGCGGGGTATTGCATGGCCGATTTAAGTAACGGATATATCGATATCGCTGTTGATTACGAAGGCAGGAAGGTTAAAGCGGATGTTGTTCTGAATGGATTTCCGAATCCATGACGCCTTCCGGGCTACTCTCGCTTAGAATGCCTTCGTCTGGGCGTTCTTGGCTATTATTGCGGTCTTGACGAGGTTCATCCGGCGTGCCCTGAATGAATTCATGGGCGGCGATTGACTTCGGCATTCCGCTCCTTCCGCCCTCCAGGTGTCATGGATTCGGGGTGTGAGCTTTATTGCTTTTCTTTTTGTTTCATTATTTGATGATACGTGCTTAAAAAGTAGTTCAGATTCTCAACACGCATTTCAATGTCCTGCCTCCAGTCGTCCAGCTTCTCATACCCCAGAGGAGTCAATTGGTAAACTTTCCTTGCTGGTCCGGAATTGGTTGTATCCCAGGTTGATTTCACTTCCCCCCCTTTTTCCAACTGTTGAAGCGTCCGATAGACAGCCCCTGTGTCGGATTTGAATTTCGGCATTCTTTCAGTCATAGCGGTATGGATGGCGCCACCGTGGATCGGTCCTTCTGCCAGAACCAGAAGGATGAAAGCGGGTAAATGGCGATAGTGCTGCTTCTTGTTTGCGGGCATATCCCTTCCTTTCACGTTCCGTTTTTATTTTGCGTTCTTTTTAGTGGCGAGCTTTGCGCGAAACTGCTTTTTCGAGACTTATAGTACTGTTTGTAACAGTATGGTGCAACTTCATATTGCTTCGGCTATGGGGTGTTTTGACTTGACATGTTATGTGTCAAATATCATACTGTAACTAACAGTATGATGTAGTTTGTAGGTAAGGCGATTTCCGTTTATCCTTATCCATACAGAGGTGATCTCGCATGTTGTCTCTCATGCTCCTGTCGGTTACTTTGATTGCACTTATAGTTTCGTTTTTGAAAGACCGTGAACGGACCAGGAAGGCCCTTTTGCTCGGTTATCGGTCATTCATGGGCCTTATTCCCAGCCTGTTGGGCATGACCGGACTCGTCGGCCTCATACTTGCGTTGCTTCCTCCGGATTTGCTTGCCAATCTTTTCAGATCCCACGGTGTTGCGGGGTTCGTGCTGATTTCCCTGGTCGGCTCTCTTGTTACCATGCCTGCACCGGTGGCTTTCCCCTTGGCCGGTTCCCTGCTTAAGCTCGGCGCAAGCCTCCCTGCGTTGGCTGCATTCATTACAACATTGACCATGGTGGGAATCGTTACAGCTCCCATGGAAATGGCTTATTTCGGCAAACGGTTCACCGTGGTACGGCAAAGTCTGAGCTTTGTTCTGGCGATAATGATCGGCATTTTGATGGGGGCGTTTCTGTGATGATGAAACATATGAAAAGGTATCGGCTCTTCGCGGTCATATTGGCAATTGACCTGGTGCTGGCCATGTTCAATACAAAGCTGGCTCAGGCATCGGCAGCCAAATCGCTCGGTTTTTTAATGGAAGTTTTGGTTATCGTTCCGCCTGTGATGGTTCTTATGGGACTGATCGATGTCTGGACGCCCAGGAAACTGGTAGAGGATCACTTGGGAGCCGGTTCCGGTATACGCGGTTCAGCGCTTGCCATTCTGCTGGGTTCCGCTGCCGCGGGTCCGTTGTACGCTGCGTTTCCGATTGCCCTGTCGTTACACAGGAAGGGGGCAAGGCTGGCCAATATTTCCGTCTTCCTTGGCACCTGGGCAACCATCAAGATCCCCATGATTTTGATGGAAAGCAACTTTATCGGCATCCGCTTTGCCTTGCTGCGGCTGGCTTTTACCATACCGGGTGTTCTCGGAGTCGGGTTCCTGATGGAACGCATGGTCCCGGCGGATGCATTTGCGAACAATCCGTCTATGGGGAGATCTCCGTAAACATCAAAGCACGGGGGATATCAAAGAAAGCTTACTTCATTCAGGCACTCGAATCATTCCATGTCAAGTTGTGCCGCTGATATCCCCAAGGCTTCAGCCACTTTTTTTAGCGTGGTGGAGCGTGGTTTCGCGTCCAGCTTTTCCAGTTTTGCTACGGCGGCCTGACTGACTCCCATGCGAGTGGCCAGTTCCCCTTGTGTTATGCCGATATGTTCACGCCATGCCCGAATCATGGGAACGCCGCTCAGCACATGTGCTTCGACAACTGCTTGCGGTATGCCGGTGGAACGGGCCTTATCTCCTTCCAGTAGGGGGCGGATGCGCTTGTATTCTTCCCAAGGTATCAGTACAAAGGCTGGTTTGCCGTGATAGTCTATAGTCTGGTATTCAGTATGTGTTCTCATCGCGCTTTTTCACCTTTTCAATACTGGCAATACTGATTTCCTCAAATACATTGAAGAGTATCCGCCAGTCACCTACGCGCAGCCGGTGCGAATACTCATGATTGATCAGCCGTTTTACGTTTGGGCATACCGGAAAATCAGAAAGACCGCGTGTTGCCGTAAGGATGCGTTCCTGAATAACTCGATCTCCGATTTTCTTGAGCTGCTTCAATGCTTTTGGTTGCCAGATGACGCCCATATGGAATAAATATAACTTTATATAACCTTATGTCAAGGCTTGAGTTGTTTTGCTTTGCAGCTTCAATCACATTCTCCTGGTTTTCTCAGTCATGTTTTCCGGGGATCAACGTATTCCCTGTTTTTTTCCGAACGACCTCTCCGTTTGGCAAACTACCCATTCTCAATTTTCGAGTGCCATGGTATAAATGCTCCCGTGACCATCGGGCATGAGGGGACTTATGCTGCCGGAGTCGTAATACATGCAGGACAGGGAGAAAACACCATGTTTCATCGAGTTGTTATTGTCAGTCTTCTGCTGTTGGTTCATCTGGTTCCCGGAGTTGCCAGGGCCGTCACTCCGGCCGCGATGCGAGCGGATATAGAGGCGCGCTACAAAATCACAACTCTGAATATCCTCGGCTTTATGGAGGAGAGCGGCACCGTTCTCGTTGTCAGGAAAGAGGGGCTTCGCGCCAACCGGCCGGGGGCATCCAACAAGGCAACGGTGATTCGTGACCGTCAGGTTGTGAAGGTTGGTGGTGGCGAACTGCCGCTGGGAGGGAATGCTGACGGCAACTTGAAGGTTGGTGATCTGCTCCGGCTCTATGGAATCCGTACGGGCGATGATTTTGTCGAACTAGACCTGTCCACCGTGAAAACCTTTGTGGTGACCGGCACACGGGGGCCGACCTCTTTACAGGCGGTTATCCGTTTCCAGTATGATGGCGGACTGGCATCGGTAACCGCCAGGCAGGTACTGGATGATATTGGAACCTGGCTCAGTACCGAGAACGCCGTTCAGGTCTCAAAGACCGTCCAGCAAGGTCAGACGCCGGAAGAGGTTGCCGCCATCCTGGGAGAGCCGGAGAAAAAGATTCTGCTCGGGGCAAAGACCGTTTTTATCTACAAGGATATGAAGCTGATTTTTATGAATGGTAAATTGGTGGATATGGAATGAAGTGTTGAGTAGGCGCCGGCTCATTAGCCGGCAAGAAGGGCAGCCAATCGGCTGCCCTTTCCCAATATTGATTCAAGTTTTACCTGAATACGTGACGCTTCCATACCTCCGCTAGCCTGAAAGGCCTCTGCCTTGGGTGCTTTCGCGGTATGCGACAGTGCGGCGGAGGCTCACCTGAATAGGCGATTGCAACGACACTGGCGGCGTTGTGGCCCCGGCTCTTTCAGGCACTCCAGTATTCCAGCGTCACGTATTCAGGTATTATTGAGCCCCCCCAGCGCAGCATGAAGTATGCGAATCCCTCGTACAATCCGGTCTTTACTCAGATTTCCGTAGCCGATGATCAGGGTGTCATTAAGCCGCCCCGGCCTGATGGCATGCGCCTCCGCCGGATATACTCTCACTCCCGCTTTTTCAATATCTTCAATTAGTTCCCGCGTGAAATCGACCTCGGCAAATCGGGCCGCCAGATGCAGCCCTGTTGAACTCCCCATGATCTTCACCCTGTCTGCAAATGTCTCACTCAAAGACCGTTCCACAGCACAGCGCTTCCGGGCGTAGAGCCGCTTCATCCGCGCCAGATGGCGCAGATATGCTCCTTGGCCGATGAAATGGGCCAAAGCCAACTGGGTCGGGGTTTCGTTGTGCAGGTCGCAGTGCCATTTTCTGCCACGCCCTTCACTGATCAGGGCCGGAGGAAGGATCAGATAGCCAGTGCGCAGGGCAGGGCTGAGGGTCTTGCTGAAGGTGCCGATATACACCACGCGATCAGGGGACAGGCCGTGCAGCGAACTGAGCGGCGGTCTGTCGAACCTGAATTCGCTGTCATAGTCATCCTCGATCACATAGGCGCCGGTTCTCTCCGCGTACTCCAGCAAGGGTATTCTCCGCCGAATGGGCAGGGTTCCCCCCAGCGGAAACTGGTGTGACGGCGTCACATAGATGAAGGCGGGCGAGATATCCGGCGGCAACTCGTCAGTGACCATGCCGTTGTCATCGGCTGTTACCGGGTGAACGATACCGCCCTGTCCCTGGACAATCAGCTGGATGTCCCTGGTGATGGGATCTTCCAGCACAACGTCCCGGCGTTCTCCCAGAAGCAGATGACAGGCAATTCCGATTGCCTGGGTGGTTCCGGCGGTAATGATGATCTGATCCGGGTGACATGTCACTCCCCGCTGGCCGACCACATAATCGCAAATCGCCCGGCGCAGTTCGCGCCGTCCCTCGGGTTGGCCATACCCCATGCTGTCATCCACGGGGTGCAGATAGGCCGCCTTCATAGCCTGCAACCAGGATCGCAAAGGAAACTCACGCAGATCCGGTGTGCCTGGTTTGAAGTTGATTATCTCCCCGGAACTTTCATATCCCATGGATACCGTTTCCGCCTCGATGCTTTGTCCGGCGCTTGCCGTCGGATAGCTGGTTCCCCGTGCGACAAAGGTGCCGGAACCGTGGCGCGCCGTGGTAAAGCCTTCGGAATAGAGCATGTCATAGGCTTCCATGACCACGTTGCGCGACACCTCCAACTGCTTGGCAAGCTCCCGGCTGGAAGGAAGGCGGCTTCCCGCGCGAAGGACGCCGGAAAGGATTTGCGTGCGAATGCCGCTGTAAATCTGGCGAATCAGGGGGATGGGCGAGGTTCTTTCAAGGGGGAAAGAAATCATGGATGGTTCCAAGTGGCACTATAAGATGACAGATAACTGGCCCTGTATAAAACCACTTTGTTGCCGTATGGTCAAGCAGGGAGAAATTGTCATGGTGCATCGGAGAAACTGGACGGCAACGGCTCAACTGGTTACGGCAATGTCACTCGCCGGAAGCTCGGTAGTAGTGGGGAAGGGGCTGGCCAATAGTCTGCCGGTGTATGTGACTACCTTTGCCACCTTGCTGGTTGCGCAGGTTGTCATGCTGCCGTATGCATGGCAAAAGCGGGAAGAGATTCGCGCTCTTGAATTCAGGGAGTGGATCTATCTCTTCCTCCAGGGGGTGTGCGGAATCGTGCTGTTCCGGGTGCTGATGCTGAGCGGCTTGCGTACAATCGGCGCGGCTCAGGCCGGGATCATCACCGGCACGTCACCGGCGGTTCTCACCCTGCTTGCATGGCTTATGCTGGGGGAGCGGCCATCGGCGCTGTCCGGCATCGGCGTGGTCTTCGCAATGGTGGGAGCTGTCGGGATTGCCCTGGCAGACACGGGAGGAAAGGAGATCGGCGGCATGCCGTGGGGAAGCATCCTGATATTCGGCGCTGTTATCAGTGAAGGGTTGTTTTCCATCTGGCGCAAGAAGATTAGCGCTACCGTATCCGCAATAGCCAATACCGTGGCGCTGGTCTTCTGCGCCTTGGTGACGGTCTTGCCCCTGGCGCTTCTGGATGTCCTGCGTCATCCGGTGTTGCCAACCACTGCCGATGTTATGGCCATACTCTATTATGGCGCCGTTGCCACCGTCGTGGCATATATTCTTTGGACAGGCGCTGTTGGTTCTGTCAGTGGGGTAACTGCCGGAATCACGACAGCCGCCATGCCTGCCAGCGCTGTTGCGCTGTCGGCCCTTGTGCTCAACGAGCCGCTGTCGTCACTGCAACTATTCGGATGCCTGCTGGTGATGCTGGGCATTATCGCCGGATCATGGTCTGCGCGGGGATAGCTGTTTTCTATGTATCGCCGATCCGGCCAGCCAGTTTCCAATACGGCTCGTACGCTCGACAACGGCTTTCAGTGGAGCATCGTTTTGTTGATACTTTTTCAGGGTGTGACCGTGGCGGCGCAGCACATCGACAAAACGGCGCAGATAGCAGCCGTAAATTCTTATGGAATCCATGGGAATTGAATATTGTGCGGCGATCATGGCTTTGGGCAGGAAAACCCGCTGCCGGAAAATCCGGATTTTATCCCAAAGGCGTCTGCTTTCCAGAAGCTCTGCAAAAGGCACAGGGATCGAAACGGCAAAGCTTTTGTCAGTGAATATCTGGGCACGGGCGGTTTCAAGAACAGCTTCTGTCATGTCCGTGGGGCGCAGCCTTTCCAGAATATCAGTTGGGACATCCGCGCCAGCCAGTTCACTTGCCAGTAACAGGGCCAGGTAAACACCCCGTTGCCAGCCCCTGCGTACGGCCTGCTCTGTCATGGTCTGCCAGTCGAGGGTAGAGTCGAAGCAGGCGATCGTTTCCGCAATATCGCAGGAGGGCCGCAATCCAAAGGCAAACTGATGTTGGTAAGAAGTGTGCAGGCAAAGGTGCAGCAGCAGGTCTTCAGGTGAAAGGGCCAGCGCATCGCAGCCGGCAACATGAGTTGGTACGGCATGTTCCCACAAGCTTTCAGGATCGATGCTGTAGTGCTCATCTGGGGATGTCAGGTTCCAGTGGATTTCAAAGGCTGCGAACCCGTTTTTTACCATGCGGGGCAGGTGGTGTTGCGCCTTCAGGGTGATATCCGCGCAGATGGGCTGAAGGGGAACATACCCCATACCCTCCAAAATTTCCGAAATCCGCGTGATGTCGCCGGGTCGGGCCAGCACGTCGATGTCATTCATTTCCCGAAGTCCCATGTTGTTGTAAACCGCCTCAGCCAGAAATATCCCCTTGAGCAGAATCAGGGATATCCCTTCGGATTCCAGTGCAGACAAAAGGCAGCGCAGTTCCCCGTAAAGGCGCAGGTTATGCAGGGTGTTCTGGCGGGATACCTCCCGAAGCGCTTCAGCCGCCACCGCGGGAACAGCCTTGTCCAGCCCCTTTTGCTTTAGCCGATGCCAAAGCAATGGCCTTACCCGTTGGGTTGCCGCCAGGGACAGAAAGGCACGGCAGTGTTCCGGCGAAAGGCCGGAGAGCCTCGCTGCCTCTACGGTTGGGCCATTTCTTTTCAAGCAATCAATCAGGAGCCGGCAAAGCTCAGATTCCATGATTTCCACGAACGCCCTCGTAACGTATTGATTTTTTTGCAGTGTGCTGAATAGATTACATATTCCATTCAAAAACGTTTCCCGCGCATTTGCCGGGTCCAGGATTCCTCGTAGCGTCCCTGGGCAGCCAGCAGTTCTTCGTGGCTGCCGGATTCAATGATGCGGCCTTTATCCATGACGTGAATCATATCAGCCTGCAGGGCGGTTGTGAACCGGTGGGTGATGATGAGGGCGGTCCGGCCGGCGACGAGTTGGCGAAACCGCAGGAGCCAATCCGCTTCGGCCCACGAATCCATGGCGCTGGTCGGTTCATCAAGGATGATGAGCTCCGCGTCTCTCAGAAAAGCCCGAGCCAAGGCCAGACGCTGCCACTCACCGCCACTTAGTTCCGCGCCTCCGAACCACTTTCCAAGGACTGCTTCATAGGCACCCGGCAGGCGGCTGATAGGCGCGTCCGCCCCCGCATCGCGGGCTGCGTCTGTAACCTGGTCCATTGCCGGGCTGTTGTCGATGTCCCCGAATGCGATGTTATTGAAGACGGTGTCATGATAGCGCACCGGATCCTGAAAGAGCACGGTGATTCGCTGCCGCAACGCCGGAAGTGAAAGAGTGCGGATATCCGTCCCATCGATGAGCAGGCGGCCTTTCTCCGGATCGTAAAAGCGGCTGATGAGCTTGATCAGGGTGGTTTTACCGGCGCCGTTTTCACCCACCAGGGCGGTGATTTGTCCCGCCGGAATCAGCAGATTGAAACCGTCCAGGGCAGGCCGGGTTGTTCCGGGATAACAGAAGGTGACATCCTGAAGCGCGATCTCTTTTTGCAGGCCGGGATGGGGAAGGGGCTTTTCAGGTTCGCTGATCCGGGGCTTCAGGGCCAGAAATTCGAACAGGTTCTCCAAAAACATGATGTTGCGGTAGATATCTCCGGCGCTTCCCAAAAGCGAGCGCATCATGCGCTGACCTTGGAAAAACGCCTGATAAAAAAGAGCAAGATCACCCAGTCCGGCCGCGCCTTTCAGTGTCTGAAGCCCCATCCAGGCCAATGCGCCGGCCATGCTCGCCAGTCCGATGAGGGCTGCCACCGCCTGGGAGATCGCTTCACTACGGGCAAGCTGCACCTGCTCTTGCCGCAATCGTTTGCGTAAATTCCGGAAAAGCGTTCGAAAGTGAGGGCCGAGACCGAACAGCCGCATCTCCGCCGCTGCTTCACGCTGGGTGAGCATCAAATCGTAGTAGTTGGTTTTACGGATGGCCGTGGTGTTTTGAATCCGCCAGCGGTGAAAGCGGATCGTATGGCGAAGTACGACCAAAAGGGCAGGCAAGGTGCTGAACGCCAGCAGCAGGGGAATCCATATCCCGAAGGTAAGCAGGACGCCTCCCATGGCGGCCAGGGTGATGAAACTCTGCAACAGGGCGCCTGTGTTTTCCATCAGGGCGGCGGGGCGGCTGAGAGCGTCTATCCGGGCGCGGTGCAGTTGATCATAGTAATCGGGAGTGTCATAAAAAGAGAGATCAAGGCGCATGGCCTGTTCATGGATGAGCTCATGAACATGATCCCGCACCCGTTCGGACTGGGCCGTGCGTACCCAATTCCCCAGGCTCTGGAACACTTCGCCGGCAATCAATACCAGGGCCATGGCAACACCTGCCGGCAGCAGCGGCCGCATGGCTTCCCATCCGCCCCCGGCACCGGTTATTGCCGCAACTCCGTTCACCAGCGTCCGGGTCAGGTAGACAGTGGCAACCGGCAACAATCCCTGAACCAGCAGCAATACCAGCCAGACAATTGCCAACCCTCCTGCTGCATGATGAACCAGTTGGAAGGCCTTCGGCAGATAGGGGAACTGTTGTCTGAGTCTCCCGGTTGCATCGGCAAGTTGTTTGATCATTTGTCGCATGCGCACTGTTCCGGAGGTTTCTTTTGCCGGTGAGGAAGAGATATTGCGTCAGGAAAACGTGGCGACCACCGTAAATTGCCGGTGGCCTGCCGATCCGGTGAGGATGACATCTCCGCAACGGAGCCAGGCATGGGCAGCAAGGTTCTCCGGCTTTGTTTCATCTTTTGTCACGCCCAGATACAGTGTGGCGGCGATATGGCGGCGTTTCAGCATCCATTGGGCCGCCACGGCCTGGGGCAGACAGACGCTCTTCCATGGGGTGTTGTTGGCGGCGGAGCGGACGGCCTGACCGATTATTCGGGCACAGTGGAGATCGGAAGGATCCATGCGTGTTCCGGATTCGTTCATGTGTCTGCCCAGTGAGACGGCCAGCCATTTGAATGGCAAGGTGAGAACCATTAGGCGGGCGATTCCGAGCAAGGCGAAGGCCTCCAGAAGGAGCAGACGCTCGACGCGTGTGCGGTGGCGCCATTTGGCGTGTGCGGCGCGCAATGATTTTAGCCATGTGGGCATTGTTGTGTTTTTCTTCAGCCTTGAGGGGCGGACAAAGAGAAGAGTGTCCCGTCTTCGAAACGGCGAAGAAAGCGCCCCAGAGAAAAGGCGCGCATGACCTTCGGCCAGTGTCCCCTTCTTCCACCATTCGCCTCAATTTGGGCGTCGGACCAGCTCATCATTCTCTCTAGTTCTTCCAAGTCCAGCGCCCGTGCTGCGAGATCGGCTTTTTTCATGCGGGCCAGCTCGGCAAGCGCCTCTTCTCTTTCCCGCTTAAAATGGATGGCTAAATCCGCGGCTTGCTGTCCCCGGCGTTGCTCGGTGCGAACCTGTTCCGGCAGCCTGCCGGTCATCGCATTGCGAATCAGTGAACGCGGCACACCCATTTCGCAGTAGTACTCGACGGGCACGGAAAGGCAAAAATCAACTACCCGCCGGTCCGCGGTCGGATCGAGCCTTAAAACACCTGTCAACCGACGGAATGCATCGGTACTGGTTCCCATCTCAAGCCTGCGCAGATAGCGCATCCGCAACGACCTGCTGTCGAGGTGTTCAATGCTCCGTTCAAACGCCATGGAGTCCAGGCCGTGACGACGGGCGAATTCGCGCCGGATCATGGAGTATCCAAACAAGCCATTGAAATTCCCTCGCGCACTCTTAATAAAAAGGCGAACTTCCAGCGGAATCCATGGCCCAAGAGCTTCATACGCGATGCCACGCCAGCGGCGGCGACTCTCACGGCGCATCTCCCACGCCAGTTTCGCCAATGCCATCAATCGCCCCTGTGAGGCAAGAGAATGCAGTGCAAATCGGTCATTATAACTGATGCTCATGTTTCCGGAATCTCCGACGAGCAGGGTGTCCAGTTGCCGTTGCCGCGCTTGCAGACAAATCTCGTAGACCCAGTCGTAGTTCGCCGGATTAAAGATAGGTTCCAGTTGTTCCGAACCGAACAGGTCCATTAGCTTGAAGACGGAATGACGTCCGTGACGGACAAAAACATGATCCACGTTCGGCCACATCGCCGCAACGGATGCGGCGGCCGGCCCCTCGTCGCAAAAGCGCCCTTCAAGATTGTCCACGTGGTGTTCGGGAACCGCAGTGAAAGCATGGAGGCGACGTTTTTCGCGATGGAGAATCTCCGCTGTCAATGAGGTCACGGTGGAGCTGTCCAGCCCTCCGCTCAACAGTGAACCCACGGCGGCGTGATCGGGCAGGCGATCCCGGATAGCGCGCGTGAGCACATCACGAAGCCCGTCGGCATATTTCCGGGAGTCCCGTAGACGAAGCTGCGGTGTCTTTTCCGGCTGCCAGTACACGTTTCGTGTAATGCGGCCTTGCTCGTAGATGAGGATACTGCCAGGAATCATCCGGAAGACGTCTTCGAAGAAGGTGTTATCGCTACCGCAAAATGTCAGGGCAAGCCAGCGGGCAAGATAATTTTCATTTATGCGCGGGGTTATGCCCATGCCCGTCAGCAGCTGACGAAGGTTTCTGGCAAAGAAAAAATTGTCACCGCGTTGCGCATAGAAAAGGGGGAAGTTTCCCCCCGGCCCGCATCCCAGCAGGATGCGGGCCAAGGTGCGATCCCAGAGTACAAAGGCAAACTCGCCTTCGATATATCGCGGGAATTCTGAGCCCCATTTCCGGTAGGCAAAGAGCAGAAGCTCAGGTTCATCCAGAGGCTCCATGTCGAGTTGGCCGGCCAGCTCCGTCTTGTTGAAAATCCTGCCGTCGAGGAGAATACCGAAATCGCCCGCACATGCGCTGGAATACTGCCCTTGAAGCGAAAGACAATAACCGCCCCACTCGCAGAGTCGAATAAAACGCGAAATTCCAGTCTGTTGTGTAGCGGTTTCAGCTCCAACACGAGCAGAGACGACACCGCAAAAAGATGACATTGACATTACACATCTAACCGAACCAACCCAAAGCGACTACCGATTCTGTTCCATATGTTCTTGAATGAAGGCGAACAGCCATGCAAGCCCTATTACGAGGTATAAAGAATGCCATCATCGCCGCTTGATCCCGCTGTCTCTTCGGTCTGATCGATGGCCATTTCCTCAACCACTGGCGCCTGCCAGGGCTTCAGATCAATTGATTCACTGTTCCGTGGGAGAGTTCTTGTGCGAGTTTTCTTGCTCATGTCTTCCTCCTGATTGATAATTGTTTTATGCGACGTTGTTGTTTTATTTGATCCAATCCTCATGCTCCGGTTAGTTCGTTGAACTTGCATTCCATAAGCCAATAAAGGCCTGTAGCGTCAATCACCTGAAAGCCAAGGCGGCGGTAGAGCTGCAAGGCCGGATTATGCCGTTCCACGCGCAAACGAAGCGGTATCCCTTGCTGACGGGTCTGGCATCCGAGATCACCCAACAGTCCGGCGCCAATCCCTTGGCCGCGCCACTCCGGCAGCAGCGAAATATCAACGACACGCCACTCTGTCTTGGTCCGCAGAACATAGAACCGTCCAATAGCCATACCACCGTGCTCCACGATCCATCGTTCCATACCGGGATAATTCGCCGCGTATTGCCGTGTTTGCAGTTGAAATTGGCTGGTCAGAAAGGCTAGCTTGGCCTTGTCCGGCCAGTCCGTTACCATCAGTTCATGCCAGCGTACCGACACGTATAGCGTACTGAGGAACTCCGCGTCTTCCATGTCTTCCGGACGCAGGACAACGTCCCGTGCTTCGTCATCCACCGACGTCGCCGCATGTGTCACAAAGGGCGGCATCGTCATGGTTTCGGCGGAAAAAGGCCATTGGCGACGCAGATGCAGAATCGGAAAGCCTGGAACGGCTGGCGGTTCTCGTGCGCGCTGACGCTCGTTGTTCCCGCGGGCCCCATGGATGCTCCACCGAGTGCCGTGTTATTCGGCGCTATGTTCGAAAAAGCAGCGCTGATAACGTATTTCGTTGTAGAATTCGGTCGTGAGAAGTAAAGACCGAGTTCGGAGCCGGCCGGGTCAGGCACAAACATGGCTTGCCCGGGGGGTTTGGCACTGTCGCCGATTTTCGCTGAGAGCGTGTGCTGGTGCGACGGAGTCTGGTTCAAGGTTATCGAGACTGAGGCTGCGCCCTGCGACTTGCCCAATTGATAGGACGACAAGCCCGGCGCGGCGCCCATGCCCACGGGAGCATATCCGTGGAGATTGGGCAGAGCGAAGGTGTTGGGAAATGACCCGCCATACTGGTTACCGATGATCGCAAACAACATCTGGTATGGCCTTATCTGGAGAATCTGGCCGTTGCACTCCAGCCAGTCCTCGGGAGCATACGTGTAAGGGAAAAGTCTGATTTCGCCTATATAGTATTCCGACATGGATGTTCTCCTTTACGACAGGTCCGGGTAAGTCCCTCGGAGCGCGATGATGAAGTTGACGCCCTGGCAGGGCATGACGTTGGCGTGGGGTTGGCTGCCGCCGGAGGGCAAGACAGAGCCCGCAGGCAAGGTAATGGTCGTTTTGACCGGCGCGGTTGCCTGAAGATAAAAGGCGTCCTGGTTGGTGCCGCCGGCACTGTTTGCTGTTTGCGCCAGGTAGTTACCCTTGGCGGTTCCCGTTGTCCCCGGCGTGGAGAGCGCCTGAAGGGCGTGTGAATGTGCGGGCATCTCAGCCTCGTTGAGAGAGACGGACTCTGAACCGGCCTTTACGCCGGGCACGTACTTTGTGGTCGAATAGGCGGGAATGCCTTGCGAAACAGGCAGCCGACCGCGCAAGTCAGGCAGGGCGAAGTTTTTGGCTCCATCTCCGCCATATGTCGTGCCGAGCAGGCTGAAGAGCACTTCGTTGCCTTGAATCGTTAACAGACTGCCATTGCAGAGCGCCCAGTCTTCCGGAGCGTAGTTGCCGGCAAAAATTCTGATTTCACCAATAAATTGATCGGACATGCTCCCTCCTCCTTACGGTCGCGACGGGTAGATGCCCGTCGTCGCGATACAGAAATTGAGAACCAGGTACGGTTGCATATTGGAATGTGACTGGTTCGCGCCGGCCACGCTGACTGTATCGGGGGCCAGGGCATCAAGGGGGAACGACCCGCTGGGAGCCGGGGCATAGGGCTCGTGCGGCGAAGGCGGGTTGCTCAGGTAACAGCCGCTCGGCGTAGGGTTGGTGGCCGTAGTGTCGGAGACCGCGACAGTATGCGTATGTTGTGGTAACTGACTGCAGGTCTGAGTCGATACCAGGGTTACCGTCTCTACCCCGCCGGATGTGCCGACATTCACCGGCGGACTGGCGGCCGGGTTGAAGTGAATCGGAACACGTCCTCGCAGGTCCGGAAGCCCAAAGGTATTGGTGCCGTCACCGCCGAAGTGCGTTCCCAGCAGGCTGTAGAGCGCGGCGTACTTCTGGATTTCCAGTGTCTGCCCATTACAGGGCAACCATCCGTCGGGTGTTTTCCCGAAACCGAAGCATCTGATTTCGCCAATGTATGGATCCATAATTGTTTCCTCCGTTAGGCTCTGGCGATAAAAACAATTTTGTTAAATGGTAATAATTAATATAGCACGGTAAGAAGAACATACAACTTCTGCGAGAGTTTTTTTATGGTGCGACACAAAACGCCTTCACACGGTTATGCGACAGCAACAAGTCCAATTTCGATCATTCTATTCAAAAAAAACGACACGTTTGTCCGGCATTGTTTTTCTTCCACCTTGTATTCAGTCAACAACGCGGCGACGAGATCCTTTATTGAGAGAGGTCTATCGAGTAGATCCCAGATCCGGCTGCCGACAGGGTTAAGGCTGAAATATTTGCCGTTTTCAATGTTCAACATCACCCATTGGCCGTCCATATCGGCTGCGACCATTCCGGAAACCCGAACTACCTTGGTATCCGCGCCCAGTTTTTGCTGTGATGTCATGCTTTGAGTGTCCTCCATTGATATTCATTCCGCTATGCGGTTTGACCGGAAGCAAGTTCAGTCATCAGCCTCTCCACCAGGTGTGCCTGTTCAGTCAGAGAATATTTTCCGTGCGGCCTCAGCAAGCGGCAAACGCTGATGTGCTTCGCAACCGATGCGCAACATTTAAAATGCTCTTCTTTCAAATCAAGCCCGTCCACCAGACTTTTCCGGTAGGTATGTCTGAGCAGCACCGCTATCTTGTCCGGACCGGCAAGCCGGATCATGGCAGCTTCGGGGCGGTCTTCCGCCCGCAGTTCGCAGATCGCCGTCAAGCGCACCGGCATTCGACAAAACCCCTTTTTCACTGCTATGGCATATTTGTCCTTTCCCGGCAGGATCATCGGAAGATCGCCGACATCCATCCCCATCGTATCCGCGCTATCTTTCCATAGTTTCTGCTGGGGATAGCCGGGGTGCACCCACGGCGAATTTTCTTCGTCTGTGGTTACCGCCGCCACGTCATCGGTCAGAAAGTCGGCGCCGCGATTGCGAAGCGCCGCCAATAAGCTGGACTTCCCTACCCCCGAGTCTCCCGTAATAATTACGGCTTGTT
>WSSedB1CaDRAFT_10000330_pt1 | contig 21505 bp, 20 predicted proteins | sample WetSurSB1Cattail_FD_9460 | JGI IMG/M metagenome (IMG submission 9460)
AAAGGGTTCCATGAAAGCACCGCCATCCAAAAGATACACAAATTGATGGCTTTCAAGAACGTCCGCTGCTATGCAGAGATCCGACCATGTATCAACTCTTCGAAATGTCGTCTTACCCACTGCATCCGTAACAAATAATTGTTTCCGGCTTACATTCCATACCCATTTCCAACCTGCCTGCAACGTATCGTATGCTGCGGGATCGTTATCTCCCCACAAAACATTTAGCGATGATATAAAATCCATTGTAGCCTCATCACCATACACAATGATGTCTGCATCGATGCCAAATGAGCCGAGCGGTTTCAGCCGGACACTAAAAAACGGTTCCGGTGGCCGAGCAAGACTTTTGCTCATACCACCAAAACCGATATGATTTTGTAAAATTAATCCTGTAGGCACTTTTCATGCCTCCTTTATTGTTGGACCGAAAATCCATCCATACCATAGATGCCTCGGCGTCGCGTGTACGGAAATACCTGATGCAGCAGTCCCGATTTTGGATAGCTGATTTCATACATCTGCCCAGGTGCCACATTCCGCATCGATATAAAATACACTCCTGGTACGTAACCGACTGGCGAGAAATTCCGCAAGCCATCCGGATCTCGTAGCACATACGCGACAAGGTTCATGTTCACGGTAATGCAGTTCAGCGTGTTCACATTGCGGCCGCTGTCCGTGGTGTTTTGACTCTGCAGCTTATTATAATCCGGAATAAATGCATTCCATTTTGCTGCTGGCACTTCGCTCGTTTTAACCGGTAATGCCAACTGTTTTCCTGTATAGGCATAACTGATATTTGAAGCATCATTCGGCCCAGCCGATGCCCATAAGACCGAAGGATTCCTGAGTGGTGCCGCATCGATGTCCGCCCTCAAAAAAGTTGACGCATTTGTCGTCATAGAAAACAATGGCACGCTCTCTGTCTCAATAGTTGTGGCATCAAATGTTTTAGATGCCGTAAACATGTTGTAACTGTTACGACTGCCAGATAAAATCAAGCCCCCATCCCAGTCACCAATTTTCTGCAGTGCACCCAATGCAAGGTGCTGAAATACCCCATCCGTTTCCACACTTACGATAAGTAGTGGTGCCGGGTCCGTAATTGTATTGCAATATAACGTGTGACTGCCAGCCGGATTGACCGGAATTCCTACACCAAGAACCTCCTGCGTACCAACATGCTTTGGAGCATTCGGTTGATCATACCAATAGCCGGAAGCTGGCTTATCCGTATGCGCTGTGCTGGCCACAAGACCAATACCATATGCATTGCCATCATTGCGTTGTGATGGAAATATCTTCTTCCCGCCCGCTGTCCGAAACTGTCCGAACACGGTACCATCTGCAGACTTCAGACTGAGCAGCACCCCATCCAAATTATTGCTTCCATCGATCGGCAGATCACTTACACAATTTTGCAAGATAGTCCAACCATTGGCCGCTGCGAATTCACTAACCTTTGTCAGTATGGCTATTGCGTCCAAAAGACCAGTATATTTTTGATATGCCATATTCATTCCTCCAATCGGATTAAAAGATTCATCATCTTTGATATTTTTTCTATGCGACGCTCTTGGGCCAGCAGAGTGTCAACATCGCAATCATAAACAACCCCCGCATGACCCGGAATGTGAAATTTTCGGTCTTCCCAGCCATTCGGGATTGAGAGATGTTTTTTACCGCTGATTGTAATTTCACCATACTCTTTCATTGGCCGGCTCGGGAAAAACATATAAGGGATCTTTCCAATAATGCCCCGACGTTCGCTGTCAATTTGCAGAAACTCTATTGGTTCGATCTTCAGCTTTCCATAGCCATGCGCGAAATCTTCGATATTGTTCTCCGTTGGCCGGATACGAAATTTTATGTTTTGTGGCCGTGCCGGTTCCTGCCTTACAAAATGGTAATTTGTTACGTATCCATTGCAGACATGATCCGCAACTGCCGTAACGATTTGTACATAGTTTGCATAGCCCTGCCACGTTCCATCCGGGTGGCAGACCATAGCTTGTGTTGGTGTACCTCCAGCATCAATAGCAACTGCGGCAAAAGGAACGATGCCATGTGTGAGACTCCATTGCTGTGGGCGATAATCCAGCCGCATACCAATAACGGGTACCGGGCTTCTCTGATTTGGTGAATACCAATAATTCCTGCCAACCGAAACAAGACCAGACGTTCCACCAACAACTGCTGCAGGAAAAGCGTATTCGCCGCCATCATATGGCTCAAATTGACCAATGAAAGCACTGTCCCAAATTTCCGCATTATTCATAACGATAATGAGCCGCTGCGCATCTTTAATGAGCCAGTATTTAAACACGCCGATTGTTGGTCCAGTAAAATCCATACTTAACGTGGGATACCCACAACCCGGGAGCAATGGCGGAGCGTAATCAACCTTACTGCCATTCCCCTGCACATATTGAAGTGGCAACAGCTTGACTCCGGAAAAATCCATGCCACCACCCTGCTCCTGCCAATCAAGGTCTGCAGAATATTGCTTGAATACTCCAAGATGGAGGACCTGCGCTGAAGCTTCAAAAATATCCGGCCGAAAATCCGACAGACGAACAGGCGCTACACTTGCTGGTGATATAAGAATGTTCCCACTGTCTTCCACTACCGAAAAATCACGTCCGGGCAAGTTCAGTCCCGCAACCGACCATACAAAATGTGTGGCTAGATTCTTCTTTTGCAGGAACCAGTCTGCATAGGTTTTTCCTTTTTCAATCGAATTCGGCAGCAGTCCAATGTATTGATATTCTCCTGATTTTCTTCCCGCCGCCCGCAGGATTGACCCGCGTGGCCATGGCTCATTACGCAAAACTGTCCAAGTATCATCTCCTTGGACAGTTTTGTCCGTTACCCATGCAATAATCTGAGTGATAAGATCATCAAAGCTTGTAGCTGTTCCTTTTGTAATTTTTATGGCCATACAATCACGCCCATTCTATGACATGATACTGATCATCTTCGCGCCGAAAAATGTTGTTAAAAATCTTGTAGGTCTTATCCTTGTATATAACATTATCTTTAACCGACAAATCTGCTCGTCCACCAATCCAAAACAGACCATCAAACTCTCCAACCATTCCTACCGGATCTGTTTCATAGAGCATAACCGGATATAACATATGATCCTCCATTGTGGCTTCCTGATTGGACTTTTTATAAATTGTAAGTGTATCTACAGGTGCGGTATTGATGGGCCACGTCAAAAGCGTACTGCCGCCAAATCGCCAAACACCATCTGGTCGGCGAATACAAAGGGATGAATACCCTGCCTGTGAAATCTGCGGACTAAGGAAAAGACTGTGTTCATTGCCTTTATTATTCCAAGCACTGCCATCATATGAACTACCACCAATTGCCATTGGATATGGATACTGTCGTTCAATAGCCACCGGCTTAAAAAATCCCAGATAAGCGCCCTCATACTGATTCGACATTTCTACGCGAAAAGTAATCCGGCTGGTGTTTGCCGTGAGCCAATATGTCATAAATACGTCTTTGGCAAGTGGCACACAAGGCAATTTATCTTTATATATAGCACCCGGCTGCTCATACCATTCAAGATTTTCATCATATCCGCAGAAACCATTTAGGAGAATATTTTCCTGATCCGTTCCCTGCGCTTTGATTTTCATGCCGATATAAATTTCATCTTTACCATCACCGATACCTTTCAAAATAACCTCTGTTGTATCAGAGGTAACAGCAGCTGGTCGCATCAGCTGCCATGCATTGCCAGCCGTAAAATTATTGCTATCGATGAGAAAAGACGTAATGTTTTGTAATAACTGCTTAACAGTTGTTGCCGTTGCGTTTAATACTGCCAATTTTATCGACCTCCTTTAAATTTTGGCATAAGAAAAAGCAGCCTATTTCTAAGCTGCTTGTGTTATTTTATACTATTTATACTGTTTTTATCTACTTACTGTTTTGTCAGGAACTTCCAATACCTGCTTCCATTCTTTTAAAACTTTAGAAGGCACTTTAAAAACATCATCTGAAGCATTTTTAAAACTTATCCTAAATGTCACATCCTTTGCTGATTTTATTTTTTCAACAAGAAGCTCGGGGACATACATATCTGTAGAAGTACATAATATATTGTGATCAACTATATTACTGGATGTTGTTTTTACAGGAATCTTATAAATATCAGAACCATCATCAAATTTTACCTCTATATAGTCTTCAGTAAAGAACCACCAATCGGTATCCATAATAGTAAATGTAAGATATATTTGATTATTATCCATTTTACTAAAAATAATAGAACTAAACCTATCAACATCTTGTACCATACTATAAGTCATTGATGAATTATCAAAAGAGTCCTTATGAGTTTTCACGCTTGCAAACACAGAAAACTGAAATACCAATAAGATCGCTAAGATTAAAAATAAAATCCTTTTCATAAAAAACCTCCCTATTTGTATTCCAGAATACCACTAATCAATATTTGCGTCAAATCATTTCATTCTTCGATACACCTGACTATACAGTTTCGCATTTTTAATATTTTCCTTTTGAACTTCACTACGAATCAGCGATCGTCCATACGTATCAAAGACTCGCTGTCCATCCACATAATTTTCAATGCGAACAGGTGAACTTACTTGCGTACCAAGGTCGGCAGTAAATGCTGCCATACCATTGCCTGCTGTTTGTGAGCCGGTTCTTCCTACAGCCCCACCTTTTGCAAATGCCGGCAACCGTACACGCATATTCGCAAATGTTCCATTATTTATCCGCGCCAAAGTCTCAAGACCATATTTTTTTACAGACACAGCATTAATAACGAACTCTCCGTGCGAAAGCCTTGAAAGTATGCTATCGCTAGTTCCAGTGCCCGCACCTGTAATTAAGCCACCATCTGCATGTTTTTGCAAAGCGCTAAAGCCATTCCATGTAAAATCATACGATGATCCTGCTGTAGAACTTCCAGATGAATTCTCACCAGCTGTTGCTGGTATTAAGCTAATCGCCGATTGCATTGTCTGTGCAATATTATCAAAAAAGGTTTTCGTACGATTCGCAAATTCAAATGTTTGATTGCTGAAGGTAACCATAAAACTATCCATATCGGTCGTTACTTTGCTTAAGCCATTTGCTTTGTCTATGGTTTTATCTGCATCCGCTACAGTCATTTGTTTTTTCAAGCCATCTTTTTTCGGGTACCACTTATCCATAAGGTTATCCCTAATATCTTCTGCAAACGCTTTTTGCATTGCTTTCAAAATCGTATTTGCCAAATTTTTAAAAGCTTCGCCCAAAGAATTTGCTTGTGTAATACCCTCTGTTAAGAATGTCAGCAATCCATCTTCAAGAGCTTGTTTTGCCGACATACGGATTTTATCTAAGAGTTGTGGTATTTGCTTTAACTGGTCTAAGTACTTAACTTGGTGCTGGTTTTTATCGATTTCGGCTAAAATATTTTGCTTATTATTCTCTCTAGGTTTAATCAGGTTACTTCGTTCTTCATCTGTTTTCACCGTCTTCAGCTTTTCTTCTAAATCTTGCTTGGCTGCCACATAATCTTTCCATCCTTGATCGACTTCTTTTTGATAAGTATCCTGATCCTGCTGATATTCCCAAGAATTTACCTGCTGCTTGGCCCGACTTTTCTGTCCTGTGGTCATCCAAAAATCTGAATCGATCATGTTGTTTTGCCAAGTAGCACGTTCCTTCACTGCCTGCCGAAATTTATCGAGCATGGAATGGAGGTCTTTTTTTACGCCATCGATTGTTTTTTTAATACTCTGAGCCAGTTCCGTATATCCCATAGATGCTGCTTCTTGGCTGATTTCCTCTAATTTTTTGAGCTGTTCTTGGATCTTCGGCCCATAATTAGATACATTTATATAGTTAATATAATCCTCTGTTATATCGCCAACTTCATAAAAACCTGCAGCAAGTTTATCGTACATATCATCGGCATTATCTTTGACCGTGCGCATACCAATCTCAAGATTTTTCTTTGCCTGATTGCTTTCAAGATCTAGTTCCTTAGCATGTAAAACAATTTGTTCTTTACCGACCGCATCAGTGTTGCCTTCTGCTTTATATTTATTAATTTTTTCCTGCGATGCCTGTATTGCCTCTTTTATAGGAATACTGGAAATATCATTAATTAATTCTAAAAAAGCTTTATTGGTTGCATCAAGACGTTTTTCATTTTCTTTCGCTTTTTCATTCGCCTTAAGCCCAAGTTCAGAATTTACAGTTGGTGCCTGAAACCCTGAAAGAACATCCACCCCAGCAGCTTTTGCCATTTTATTAAAATCTACAAAGCCTGTAGGCGTACCATAAGATTGTTGATAATCGGCATATTTTTGAATAGGTTTCGGTGTACCGTCATCGTAATGGCCAGACGATGACATATATTCATTGCCATTTCCTGTTGCCATAATGACGTGATTATCTTTATTTACAACAATCCCGTCTCCGGCTTTTGGTGTATATCCGCTAGAACCATCGACCCAAGCACCAACACGTTTAGCAACATCCATGAGCGCAGGAACCCAATCCCGCATATCATTGCCAACAGTGTCCGTAGTAGCTATTCCAGCTTTTTTCAGCCCGTCTTCTAACCCTGCAGCATCCCAGCTTTTCACAACAAATTGTGTGCACACAAAATCATCATACGTTTTTCCACTATCAATAATTTGCTGTCCGGCATTAACAACGTTATTTCCCAAATCACTTTTAGCAGCCCGCATTTCTTGAATCTTAGGAGCATTTAATAGTTCAGTCGCTCGTGAAAGCAACTCTGCTGCATGCCCTTCTACGCTGCCAGCATAAGCTTCAGCTGCCGGACCACTCCCATTATAACGAGCTAACGCCGTATGTGTATTCCCATATTGATTTAGCAGTTCTATAAGATATCGAACCCCGCCGTTTGCATTTGATTGCAAATCCCAAGGGTTGGCATTATCAGCTAAGCTCCTGGCATACTCCGATGTCAGCTGCATCAGTCCAATACCACCATCATCAGAAGTTTTTACACTTCCATCATCATTCCATTGCCGGCGCGAAGATTCCTGCTCTGCCATTCCAAGAACTAAATCATAGGTTAGTTTTCCAGTCTTATCCGTATCTTTAAGATTCTGATAAGCATTATATAAAGCAGCTTCTTCCGGTGTCGATCCCTGTGGCAATTCCCGTCCAGTCGGAACCATACCGTTTGCATCAGCACGCATCTGATCACTTACACCTTGAACATGTTGACTATATCCGGCAATAACAGTTGCCACATCTTGCTGGGCTTCCGTTGCTTTCTGCAGGGCATTCGTATGTTTTCCCAATTCTATATTCAGTTTTTGTAAGGCCATATCTTTTTCTTGCTGCGTTTTATAAACTGTATTGTTTACAGCTTCAATCTGTTGATTGATATTATCAATATAAGTCTGTTCTGTATCGACTTTATTCTGTGCTTCCGCTTGCGAATATTCCTGCCATGAAATATTATCCTGCTTATACTGTATAGACAATTTCTCTAAAGAATCTTTATAAGCTTGTATTTGTTGATCAAGAAAATCTTTTAACTGTGACTGTAAGACTTTTAATGCTTCCTGTGAATCTTTGGCATTGGCTTGTCCTTGCATAGAATTAGGCTTCGGCCCAGCATAATCTTGCCTTGCACCCTTGTTTTTAAGATCATCCAACAATTTCTGCAATTTGCTTTGTTCCGCACTATCATCATGGGTGCTTTTCACACTGCTAAAATCAAAAACTCCGGATTTATCCAGTGCATACCCAGCCCCAACCGCTACTGCACTAACTGCTAATGCCGCAGCAACACCAGCAGGTCCCGCCATTGCGCCAGTTAGTACATTTAATGCAACCTGAGCAACCGAAGCTGCCTTAATAGCTGCCTGCACTCCTACAATTGCAGTTCTTACAAGTTTAAAGGCTGCACACATCCCTTGAACCATGGTAATAATCTTTTCAATAATAAAAAAGCTCATTAAAGTATCAACAATAACATCAATGATGACTTTCGTTGCACCAAAAGAGCCGTTGGCTTTATCAACACCACCTTTTAAAAAGTTAACGACTGCATCCGCTACCGCAATAATCCCCTCAAGCCATTCTCCAATTCGGCTTGTAATTTCTCCAGCTGTCGGACCTAAAGCAACAATCAAGCTGCCCACACGGCCAAGACCATCGATAATTTCACTCAATAATTGACTTGCCTTATCAAAAGAGGCCAGTGCCTCTTCCGAAAAATAAAACTTTCCGTCATCATCGTAAGCACCGAAAAGCTCAGTGAACTCAACGAATAAGTCCTTGGCTTTTTCTATGCCCAGCTGAATTTTTACGATTGTCAGTAAAACTCCAGTATCTTCCGGCACGCCCCCCTGTCCATTAATGGCATCAGCAAACTGATTTGACCAGTTGCGAACTTTAGTCAAACCTGTTTCCAACGACTGAAAAAGCGGATTCAAAATGAATCCGCCCATAGACATGAAGTTATCTTTAATTGTTGAAAGCAACCCTAGCATCCGATCGGCCATTTTCTGGGACATTCCACCGAACTTCTCGTCCATGCCTTCCATTAAAGCACTAATTGCCGTGTCTGCATCAATACTAGCATCACCAATATTTTTCATTTGGTCTGCAGTTAAATGTAATTTATCTGCTAAAATTTGTTGAGCTGGAATTCCTGCTTCTGTAAGCTGCAGGAGTTCATCACCCATGACACGCCCTTTAGCTTTAATTTGCCCAAGTGCAAGCGTAATTCTTTGAATACCTTCCGTTCCAAGACCAAGCCCCGCAGATGCATCACCTATAGAACGAAGCATCTTAAGCGAAGTCTCTGCATCAAAACCAAAGGCCAGAAGTTTTTTACCTGCATCTGTAACACCTGGAAGGTCAAACGGCGTATCTGCTGCAATCTTTTTCAGATCACCAAGATACTGCTTGGCAAGTTCTGTACTACCCAAAAACACTTCAAAAGCAGCTTCATTGTTTTCAAGATTCGCATTGTATTTCAAAATAGAACCTACGGTTCCGTCAATCACTGTTTTTAGCATCGAAAGGCCAGCATATGCGCCTGTGACAATCATGCCAAGATTGGCCAGCTTAGACGAAAAACCACCAACCGCCTGCGAACTTTTTTCCGAAGATTCTTTTGCTCCTTTGATTGCATTAACAACCTGCTGCAGCTTTTCAACAAAGCCTTCATTCTCCGCAGTAATGTGAACTTTAATATCTGGCACGAACGATCACTCTCCTATCCGGCGCATTTTCTGCAGCATCGCCGCTATTTTATTGTAGTCACCAAAAGCACCGCCAATGCCGGCAACCACACCTTCAATAAAATCTGCCTGCTCATACATTTCTTCCGCAATAATCTTTTCATAAAAAAGTTTGACCTCGGGCATACTATATTGATTCAACACCACATCTTTTGTGTGTCCATGTGAAATCAGCTTTTGCAATACTTCATAAGGTGTTACTTCCTTTGTTTCACGCTTGGTTTCTTCTTCATCATTGGGGCCAAGCGTTTGTCGAAAAAAGACTTGTTTACGTCATATACTGCTTTTGACAGGTTATACATATCATCCATCATTAAAGCTTTAATAGCTTCCACGGACATCGCTGTACTGGCTGAAACCAGTTCAGAAATCGCCTGTATAAGTTCTTCTGGATTTTTTACCCCATCGATAAAACCAGCAATCAACATTAATTTTTGTGAAAGACTCACCTTTTCAGCTTCTGCTGTTTCTTCCCCATTTTCTTTAGTATTTTCTTTTTGCAGTACTTTAAGCACCTCATCCAATGCATTCACATTTTCCACAACAGTTTTCATAATGATGGACAACGGTTTTGCCACTTGAATTGCTCCTGCCCAGGAATATGGATGTACAACAATATTTTTCCCATCAATTTTTAATTCTTCCTGTGCAAAGAGAATTTCTGATTCATTAATTTTTTTTGCCATATTATTTCTCCCTCATATTATAAAAATAAGCCGCCCCGAAGGACGGCACTTTTTATGCATTAACCATTTTAAAGAACGGTTCATCCGGATGATTGATTCGGTCAGCCAGAACAGTCATCTCAAGAGTGAACGATCCCCAGTCATCGCCAATCAGTCCGATATCACCGCTTGGCGTGATCGATACATGCCAAATTTCAACCGTATAAGCGCGTCCCATGGACGGATCGCCAATAAAGAGCAGATCCCCTTCAATAGCCCGAACTGCACCACCCATGACCTTTGGATATTTACCATCCGGCACATTATAGCTGATTCGCACCTTGCTCCCGTCCGGAATACCCGACGTATCCGGAATCGGGATGATACCAGCACGCAGCTGGGATTTATCAAGAATAAAATCTGTACCAGCAACATAGCTTCCACCTGCAGCTGTAACCTTGATTTCATAAATTTCACCAGCAATCAAATCCTGTCCGCTCTTCCCCGGTGCAAACATGACCGTAACTCCCTCATCCAAAGTTTGTACTGTACCAGTTGCTTTTACAGCCGCACCCGGGATAGCAGCGATGCCCTTCTGCCATGTAAATTCCGCATCCGTGATGGTGCCAGAAGCTGCATTCGCCTTTGTAATCTTTATATAATAAGCATCGTTCGTAGTTCCGATATAACTCCCACCGGAAATCAGCTTGGCTGTCCCAGGAGTTCCTATTGCGGCATATGAAGTAACGGCCCCGATAGCTGCAGGTACAGATGCAACCGCTGCAATTGCCACATTGGTAATATTTCTATAGGGAACGGAAATCGGCGAGCCCAGATTGGCCGTATATACTTCATTCGCAACAGTCTTTGCAATCTGCTCTTCCACGCCTTCCTCACCATATAGCGATAATGCAAGGTTATAAGGCGTGATTTCATTGATTTCTAACGTGGCCTTATAGGCCATCGATTTCACGGCTTCCGCATACAGTTCTCTGGCACCATCCATAGAACTGTATTTTTGTATCTTTTCGATATTTGGCGTAAGGTTGAATTTAGGAACGTTCCCTAAGTGCCTGCGAAGAAGCGGATTCCCCGCATAATCCCAACGCCGAAAATAGTTTTTCCCTGCACCAAGCAGCAGGTTCTTTGCTGATGGTGTGTTCTGTGCAAATCTTTGTAAATCAAATTTAAAATTCATTAACTATTCCTCCATTCTATATTTACAACAATACGTGAGGTTGATGTTGGACGATCGATATCTCCATCTGAAATAACATCCGGCACACTTACTTTTGATGCGATTCCAAGTTCCTGCAATACCTTCTGTGGCCACTCTTTTAGCACACCAAGAGCTTTGTTCTGATAAATGTCTTGCAGATCATACGCCTGCGCCGGATCTGAATTATTGCTTTTTAATCCAATATCAATCCATAGCTTGACGTTACCTGATGTCGCTCTTTGAATATTAACCTCTGTCTCATCATCCCACGTGATTTCCATACAAGGGTATTTCTTCCCAGTGCCTTTCGTTCCAGCATAAATGTACAGACTTTCATCTTGGATTTGCTCATTCAAAAAGGCCGCCAGACTTTTCGCCAGCGGCCACCACATTATAATTCTATCCATATATCTACCCCCGATGTACTTTTACCGACATAGGGAACGTCCTACGACTTGCAGATTTCCCTCCGGTAAATGTATCTGCTGTAATCTGCGCTTCCAAGCGATTGACCTCAGATGCATATACCCGCCGTTTCAGCTCATAGGCATCTGCCCCTTCTGCTGTTCCGGTTGTGTTCATCATGGATTGCTTTTTCGCTGTTTCCATAAGTGCATAGGACTCAGCAAGTTCGGCAATTTTGAAAGGTGTCGGATCTAGTATCTCATCAATATCAACATTCAGACTTTCTGCTAAATCCTCAATATACTTGCTGGATTTTGCGATATGCTTTTGTAAAATGCAGTCTTTGAGCATTTCATCATCTACTGTGGCTGCATCAAAATAAACACGGCCAAGGTATTTCTCTTCATCTGCCATTAAAGCCCCGCCTCCTTTGTGGCCTTATCAATATGCCGGGCAAATATCGCATTGATTTCCACCCGGCTCCGCTCTGCCGCTTCATATAAAAATTCGTCTTTTTCAGTTCCCGGATGATGCACTTTCTTGGCAAAAATAAATTTATTACCAGCACCAGCCCAACGAAGGGAATGTTTGTCTTTTGGAACAATAACATGTGGCCGAGTTCCGCCATGCACCCATTTTCCATAAGGTGCCACACCTGAATCGATCTCAATGACCCCTTCACACTTATTGCCATCCACATGATAGTCAACTGCTCGTTCCAGCATTCCTGTTTTCGTTCTGAATCGATGTTTTTCTCTAGCCCCTTGCTGCACGAGTCGGCAAGATTCTAATAATGCACGCCGCATTTCTTCGACTGCGGCATTCGGTGCCCGTTCCATTGCCTGCAAGACAGCAGCTGCGTCAAATTGGATTTTCATATCCATACTTAGCCAACCTTCGCAATAAATACGCTGTCGATGGCTTCAAATGACGGAAGAACAATTTCTGACACAATCGTCTGTGTGTTGACCGGATGTGGTTCTTTGATTGTCGTCACTGCAATACCAGTATTGACGATACTGGTATCTGCCACCGATTGCCCACTCATCAAATCTGCTTCCTCCGGCGTTGTCCCATAATAAGTCGTGCCTAAATTGCCTTCCGGTAAAAGCGTGAAATAGTTATCCGGATAGAATTGTTCCCCAGCTCCGCCAACCTCCATGGAAAACATTTTGTTATAAACCGAAACCTGCAGGTTAAGTTTTTCCGAAAGATATGATTTAAGCATTCCATCCGTCATAATGATGTTCTGCCCGCCAATCGGATTCATATCCAATCGGATTTTCTTGTTTTTGAGCAAATATCCCCAAGTTTTACGGGTGCAAATTGCCCGCGTTGGACGATTACCCGTATCCGTTTCCACTTGAGTCTGCCACCCCTCAATAATCTCAACAACATCTGAGTTTTCAGTGTCTGAAAATTTATTCGTGCCTGTAAGCACGGCCCTATGCTTATTCGGGAACTTATAGTCATAAGCATATCCCTGACCATCTTTTCCCGTGACCTGGATTTTCCCCATAGACAAAAGCTGCATCCGCATGCGCTCAGCCACGACGTCTGCACCATCTATAAGATTTTGGGCGTCTTTATAGATTTTTTGGATAATCGGATCTACAACCGCCCGATTCATACCAGCCACAACCTTTAAAAGTTCCATGCGTTCTTTTTCACCAATCCTAAAGCTTTCGCGAAAGAACGGCATTTCTGTTTCGATTTTTGCAAGCCCGATGCGATCTCTAACCGGAGCTTTCGCATCAAATGCACTTGGTGCCAAGGATACGGCTAAACCATTAAATCCGCGAATCCATGAAAGATCCAGCCCCACCTGCTTCTGCGATGGGAAAAGCAAGCTCCCTAAATATGGAATTTTATTGCTCGGGTTTTCCGTGTAATACGTGCTGATCAACGGCGCCGCGACTAAATCAAAAATTGTTTTTGCCATGTAAACATTCCTCCTATTATCCTAAAAATGTAATTTGTTTGAGAGCTGCCATATCTGCGGCACTCGGTGGTACCGGAATTTTATTAACATCGATATAGCCATGAATGATCATGGCGCTTAAAGCCGGTCCATACGTAACGTCGGTGTCATTCATCAAAACGCCTTCTGCACTACCGCCAGCTCCAGCCACGCCACCCGTAAGCGCAGTAGCAGTAAGAGCAGCAACAGTGCCTGCGCCGGAATTCCCCTTTGCAGGAACTACATCAATAAGCTTACGAGCCTCCGCATCATCCATAATCGCACTGACCACGTCATTTGCCACCGTAATAATTGTTTTGCTGTCATCCGTGGCGAGATTCACCGTGATGGTTTTATCCGCAACGGCAATCGCTAAAACCTTATCGGCAGCTGCCGGATCTACAAAAGCTACTTTGATTGTATTTCCCGAAACGCCCTCTGCCTTTGCCGTAAATACTAAATTACTGTTTTTAGCCGTAAAAGCAGTGGTAAACGATGCCGCAACAATACCGAGATTCACGTCGGCGACCGGTTTACTCGGATCAAGCAATACTCCATTGCCGCCCACAATCGTACCTGCTGCCACAATTTTATTACCATCTTCATCAGCAACGACTCCGGCATCATCCACGGTTACTGTCATGGCAACATAGTGATCTGGAAACTTTAAAATCTGCTTTGTTCCTAAATAATTCGTTTGCGTAAATTTCAATTTTTATTCCCCCTTATTCAAAATATCCGGCTAATGCTTTCGCATCACCTTCGGATTGCGCATTGCTTTTGGCCAAAGATTTCACAAAAGCTACATCGGGCGAATCTGCCCCATTTCCACCAACATTCCCTGGCAACAAACTACCCGCCCCGGGATTCTGCGTATTGGCCACAAGCTTCGGATGCGCAGTCAAAAAATCTTTAACAAAATCATCTACTTTAGAATTTTTATCATCATTGAATGTGATGGATTCATCCTCTTCACTGACAACCATTTTACCCAGCAGCATATCCACGATAAGCGATGGATCATCTGCATTGTTTTTCGTGAGTGCTTCCATAAGTGTGGTTCGTTTCATGCCATCAAAACGTTTTCCCCTCTCATCGGCTATCTGCGCTTTATGCACGGTATCCTGCTCTGAAAGTTTACCTTTCAATTTGGCAATTTGTTTTTGTAACGCTGGATCTGCTGACTTATCTTTTAAAGCCTTAGAAATTGCTTCGTCAAGACTATCATCGTCTGCATCTACATCAACTCCGAGAGCTTCAAGAACCTTCTCTGCTCTTTCACTGGAAGCCGTTGCTTTGTCGAAATCCTCCTTGGCTTTTATTTTCAGCGTCTTTAAATCTCCCTTTGCTTTAGAAATTTCGCCATCTTTCGCAGTCACAAAGTCTCGTAAAGCCTTGGCTGCTGCCGCATCGGTTGTTTCTAAAAGCGCTATAATCTGTTCTAATGTCAAATTCATCGACTCCTTTTTTCTAAAAATAAACATAAAAAATACCGCTAGGAGAATTCTCCCGCGGTAATTTGTGCAAACAATAGCACCACCACCTTATTTTGTTTTTGGCATAAGAAAAGGCAACTCTTCACCTGCCTCAAAGCGAAATTAAACTAAACACACCAAAACTTGTAATTATAATACCTGAAAATTGATTTACCAATTTTAATCGTTTTTGGTCAAAATTATGGCGTAAGGCATTGACCATTCCGCTTAATATTAACCACCAAATCATAGAACCCAAAAAGACACCCAACACTAAGGAAAATGAATTTCCGATAGCACTTCCACCTAATCCTGCAAAAACAGCAGCAAATGACATAATGGTTAGTGGATTAGTTATAGTCAAAAACAAAGTAGATATATATGAACCAACAATGCCTTCGCCTCGTGCATCTGCAGCAATTTGAGAAGGAATGGATTTAAATGTCGTATAACCTAAATAAATTAAAAAAGCGCCACCTATAATCCTCATGTAGGATTGGTTATCTAAAAGAAAAGTAGATACAGCTGAAATCCCCAACGCAGCTATAGAACCGTATATTGCATCAGCTGTAGCAGCACCTAACCCTGATATAAATCCAATTATCATCCCACTGGCGAGAGTACGCCGAATACACAGCACTCCAATTGGGCCTACCGGTGCGGCAATAGATATACCCAAAATTAAGCCTTTTATTAAAAACAACATTTTTCTAATCCTCCACTCTTAATTATACTATTGGAGTTTCTTTTAACGTTTAAAATATCTTCCTGTTTTTATCCTATGGAAAAACTTTAGTTGTTTCCTAATTCAACATTCTAAATCCAAAACTGCTCATATTGGAGTTAATTATACACATTTCTTCAATTATGGTAAAGAAATTATTTAATAATTCACAGGATGTTTTAATAAAAAACTTTCCTGTTTTCTAAAGCGGCTTTCAGGCTCATTAAATCCATCCCAGCCACATAAAATCTTTTCCCAATTTCCTCCAACTTGATACTTTTGCAATTCTTTCGAAATTGACCTCCTAAATATATTTTTGTAGGAAAGGCATATACCCTATCTATTATTCCAATGCTGCCCCTTCGATTACTATTTTCACAAATACGCTCCCTCCTAAAAATGGGCATAAGAAAAGACAGCCTATAAAATAAGCTGTCTAAAAGTTAAATTATATTACTGCTATTTTTTTCTTTTTCCTATTATCCGATCCATTTGCAGGTCTTTTCGGAGCCACCTTATGCTTGTACAAAGGATCACCTGCCCGCATCCGTTCAAATTCATCATGTGTCAATGGTCGATCATTAATACCACTACGATGTTTATTTTCCTTTAACATAGGTAACTCCTCCTTCCAAACAAGTTTTTATAAACTCATTTGCAATCAAATACTGCTTATCTAAAGTATACCGTTTAATCAAATCTTTTTCAATACTATATGCCTTTTCATAATCATAATTTCTGCTTTTTTTCAAGATATATATCTCACCTTGATTCGTAACCACAGACATCATTCCAATATAGTCATCCGATAAAAAATAATCAATATCTGCAAGTGAAAAATTTGATGTGGACGGATGATTATGAACTACAACCAGTTCATTTGCATACGAATTACTTCTCAATGCCCATACCTGAATATTTTTATCAATATCTACACTCTGACTATCACCTAATATTTTTACTTTTTCATTTGTATGCAAATTATATACAAATGACACTTCATCACTATTATTTTCTCTCATTGCTACAGATAATGCCTCTTTATGAACTTGATGTAAAAGCTCATTCTGTTCATGAGTAAAATCAGGAACTTTAACACGAGGAACCTTATTTATTGCTATATCTGTAATCATAATTTTCTGGTCTCGTTTTTTCGCTTGTTCCAAAGATGACTCACTCCCTATTTCAATTTTACCATTTTTATTAGCCACCTGCAATTGAAAATCATCTTTAGTCACCCTGCTTTCAGGCTCATTAAACCCATCCCAGCCACGTAAAAGCTTTTCCCAATTTCCTCCAACTTGATACTTTTGCAATCCTTTTTGTCCAAACAATTCCTGCAACTTAGCTTCAGGCAAGCTATCCAAATATTTACGAGCTTGCTCCGGCTGAAGCTCTTGGGTCTCGTTAATTTCCCAAACATAAATCACCTGCAGCATACACATACAATGTGGATGCCTCGGTATACTCGGGGCTTTGTCTTTTGGATAAGCTCCTTTACCAAAGCCAACATTCATATTTGCACAAACATCACACTGATCAAATGGCACAAGGCCATGTCGGCTTGATAATCTCCATCGATAACCCCAAACATCAGCATCATTTTGATTTTTGGCAATAAACCCATCATACCAAGCCCGTGCGGATTCTGTACGAGCAATGCGCTCAGCATGATATCGCGATTTTTCCTCAAGAGCTGTATGCACAGCCTTATCAATAGCTTCAATCTCAAATTTTTTGCATGCGCTAATAAGCTTGCTATATGCCGCACGTAAATTAGGGCTTACCTCAGCATTGATTTGCTTTTGAATGTCTTTTGATGCCATAAGCACCGCTTGAACCATTTCCTTATCTCCATCGGCGGCCCATCGAGCATATCTTTCTATTTTTTGCAGATATTGTGGCAATGCAGCCTGCTGAATAATAGTTTTTCCACTATTATAGCCATCATATAAATCCATGGCCATACTTTTTACAGTTTGAGCTGACAACATACTTTTACGAATTGTTGTTATGATGGATTCTCGCATAACTGAGTTGCTGCCATGTATACGTGTAGAAAGTGCCATTTTATCTGGCGTCCAGGAATCTGCAAGCAGTGTCTTTTTTATATTTTCGCTATTAACAACTATTTTAGGCAAAACGCCATAGCCCGCACAAGCGGCAAGATAAATAGCATTTACAGTCGCTTCTTTATTGGCATTAAAAAAAGACGTTTCCGAAAGTACATCGGATACCGCCTTTACTAAGGGTTTACCGGCTTGAATGTCGTGGATGATTTTCTCAACAACCGGCTGCGCAATCGACTGATATTCTTTTTGATAGTTCTGAAGAATTTTACGCACTTCTTCCCGAAAATCTTCGCTCTTAAATCGCTGAGACATCACTTATCATCCCCTGAAACACTTTCTTCGGACTTCGAATACAGCTTATCATCCGGCTGCGCATCGATGTCACCGATAACGGCATTGATTACATCATCATCGTCAGCGCTTAACATCGTTCTAGCAGCTATCTTTTTAACCTCTTTATCAAACTTACCACCAATACCAAGCAGCAAAGCCTTAGTGATCTTATCCAGTTCAGCAGAGACATCCACAACACCATAATCATCATTATATTTTGAGATAAAGTCTACATCCGCTTTGATATACAAACCAAAAATCCGGGCAATCTTTTCCTCGAATTCTTCAAGGTTTTTAGCAAAATCTGCAATAGTCTGATTTGATGATTGGTTATCCCATGCCTTTGATAACCCTGATGTCTGTTGTTGCACCCCTGTAACATTAGCCCGCTCAGCCATACGATAAATCTCTTGAATCATATTCTGGATTTCATTGAGCAACATTTCTGACGGACCACTGTCCGGCGTTATATAAGCTGGAGCTCCTGTACCACCACGAAAAAGCAGCATATCCGTGGTCCCCGTGGCAATTTCCTTCGCGTCATTAAAATCATCAGTCTCTCCAATTGGATAGATCAACAAACTAAAGGCCTGATTACGATTTCGCTCCCGAAGTTCACTGCAGGCATTATAGATGGCAAGATTGGCTTTCGCAATAGAATAATAATCCGATTGTGGCAGCTCGTTTTCTTCATCATCTGTAATCGCACCATAAAGCGGCACAACTGGCAAAACACCAATTGTATTAGCTCCTTCAGTACGGCCGCTTTCATCTACTTTAACCCATTTTTGTGCCGTCCATGTCCATTCGACTGTCTTACTCACTTTATTACCATCCACAATATCCGTATATGCCATGCTATATTTAAGCAAAGTAAGATTCCCGAAGCGATCCAAAGCCCAAGCCCTGACTTGTTCCGGTCGAACAAGATATACAAACGGATATTTCCGATTTTTTAGTGCAGTAGCCATATCCGGCTCAAGCTCAGCAAAGTTATCGACCACAGCAAAAATACAGCCAAATAACTTTGCTCGAATTGCAGTCCGTTTCATAAATCGATCAATTTTTGTTCCCTTGCCGTCGACATTATCTAAAAAACCATCAAAATACGCATTCTTTGTGTACTCACGTACGGGATACTCTTTAAAAATCGGATTAACATGCGCATCGATACAGGGCTTTAGGTAATTACAATAATATGCCATGAATCTGCGCCGCACATATTTCTCCATGCTCTCACGCGGATGCGGGACCAAATATTCTCCATTCTCAAAGCCGCCAGTGCCGGAATAAGCATCTTTCAAAAAAATATATTTATCGGGAATGTCTCCTCCAAATGGCACTGCGTTTTTTACAATTTGATACTCCGTCATTTTATTGGCTCGGTTTTTCTGTCTTGCTCGCAACATATCACCCCCTAGAACTTACCTGTCTGTAATCCATAATCTTTATACCCGCCCTTAATATCAGCGACTTCATAGCCATCAAGGCCGTACCAGCAGCAGGAAAAAGTGTGTGGATCGATACTGAATTCATCTTCAATAAGCTCGCCATCTTTATTTACGGCATATGTTAGATCCTGTAATTCATCAATTGTATGAATGCATTCAGCTGAACAAATAATCTTCTTGAACCGCTTTACCTTTTTTGTGTTTTGCGTTCGACTACCTGGTGGCTTTTTTGCACCAACCATCCGGAAACCTTGTTGATTATAATATTTAATCGTTTTTGGTTCAGCCGGATCTGCCCGAATCAATTCTTTGCTTTCAGCAAATTCCTGCAAGTCCACAGCTGTAGCATCATCGGTCATATGATTTTTGTAGTACTCCCAATAGATATAAAGATATTTACGTTTATCATCAATGGCCATGCGCAGTACCGCATTATAGGAATCTTCGAAACCAAAGTCCATTCCCACACGTAAAAAACGCGAAGGGATATCTCCCACCGCATTCATAACTTTTGTATGTGATTGTACAATAAATTGCGGCAGCACCAGCGTTCCATTAACGCCAAACTGCCCTTTACGAGCAATGCGATATAAATCAAGGTCATACGCCTTCAGCCCATCCAATTGCTCAATATAGCTATAAGGTAAAAAGTAATTATCGTCGGCTACGGAGTGATGATAATAGGTATCGCCAATCCGCAGCACACGTTTTTTATACAAATCCTTGTCTTTTATCTTTGGAACCTTGAAGAAATGCTTATACGTCCAATTTGACTTTGCCACTGGATTGGTAGATAAAATCATATGAAGTTTCATCGTTGGATGACGTAAACGTCCGATAAGTTCTTTAAACCCTGCATACTTTATTTCACTGCACTCTTCAAGCCAAATCAAACTGACATTATGGATGGATTTTAATTTCGCAGGTTTATCCATTCCCTTGAAAATAATCTTGCTGCCATTTGGAAAACGAATCTGCATTGGCGAAATTATAAATCGCACTTTATCTTCAAGGCCTAAGTCAATAGCAATTTCTTCAAGAAGCGCGTAGCAACTATCGCGAATTGTGTCATATACATCACGAACGACTAAGGCCGTACGTTTTTCAGATAATAATTTTAAAATGATCTTTAATGCAACATGATATGACTTTGATGAACCATAGCCACCCACAAGGAAATAGAATTTACTGTCCCAATCAAAAAGAAAATCTTCAAAATGTGGATTTACCTCTTTATTGATTTCCATCATTGCGGCGTTCCTTTCTGCCTATGGTGATGCGAATAGGTTCTTCTTTATCTCTAACTTCCTGTGTTGCAGTTAATATTCGCTGTTTACTTTCAATTGCCCGAGTTTTAGCCATCTGCACACGCGTCAGAGCTTCTTCCACACGAAGGATTTGACCAATTAACATTTTTTTATGCTCTTCATGCGCAACCATTGATTTTTCTTCTTTATAGGTTTTAACTTGGCGAACCACCCCCGTACGATCATCATAGACCTCTGTAATGATTGGAACTTTCTTAACCTCATACATCGTTTTGGTTTCGACCAATTCGTTTTGGTCTTTCAACTCATTGAGATGCTGCAGCATGCGGCGCTCGCGAAACGTTAAAAGCCGGATATCTTCATCCATTTGCGCAATTGGATCTGTATCAATAGCTGCAAGCAGGTTTTGTTCCATTTCATCCATCATATCAAGCCAAATGGTCTGATATTCACCTGTAGCAACAGCATTCGTATTGCGTGGTGGTGCTCCGCCCTGATTTCCAATCGCGTTTTTATTACCAGGACGTGCACCATGCCCTTTTGCATTTTGATTGCCAGGCTGCGCTCCCTGTTTTAGTGGAGCGCTCCCTTTCCCCAATTGGAGCGCTCCCTTATTTGAATGGGAGCGCTCCTTTATTTTTTCGTCCCATTTATC
>WSSedB1CaDRAFT_10000331_pt1 | contig 21472 bp, 38 predicted proteins | sample WetSurSB1Cattail_FD_9460 | JGI IMG/M metagenome (IMG submission 9460)
ATGTGGAAAACTAAGTACAATGGGCAGGCCGGATTTACGTTATTAGAGCTCATGATTGTTATGTCGATTATTGGAATCTTATCTGTTATCGCAATTCCAAAGTTCAATGATGCCATTGCTATGGCGAATACAGCAAAGGTCCAGACAGATTTGCAGACACTCAACACAGATATGTTTTAAACACATATAATAAGGCATAGTTATTTAAAAAATATTTTTACATCCATGTCTAATTTTACCCATCTACTTCGGGTAAGGTCTTTTCTCAAAAAATCAACTCTACGGATGGTTTTACGCACAGCGTCAACTCTGTTATCGGTAGTATTAATTACATTTATAAATCTATCAACTTTATCATTGATATTAATAACTTTATTCGATATGTTATTTAACTCTGCAAGCTGATTGTTTGTTATATCAACTTGTTTTTTTATTATAGCAAGTTGATCATCCATTTCTGTAGCTGATATATAATTGTCATTATACCAAGCAAGCAATTTTTTTCTTTTATTTATCATTGTAGCAAGTTGATCATTATATTTTTTTATTATAACGGTATTGTCTGTAATATTATCGTTTTTAAGCATTTTTTGGATTTTATCTGGATTTTTAATAAGTTCGAGAAGCATATCCCAAAAATATTCATCTAATGTTTTTGTTTCAATTGTTCTGTTATGGCAGCTTAAATCATTTTTCATCCCAGGGTAACGTGCACTCATACTACGAGATTTGCAACGATAGTATATATGCTTAACATACTTGTTTTCACTTTTTATATAATGTTCTGCCTGTGGGCATACAATCATCTTTCTTCCACAGTCAGCACAATAAAGCAGACCACTTAGTAAGTATGTTCCTTTGGTGTTATTGGCAATAAATAGTTTTCGTCTTTTCATAATTTCATGGGCAGTTTCCCATAGTGTATCATCAATGATTGCTGTAGGAACATTTGAAGTAATTGGGGTGTTTGAATTCTTGAATTGTATCAGTCTGCCAATATATAATTGATTATCAATAATTTGACGGATCGTATTTACATTCCAGTGCTTGTTTTTTGGACTGGGTATACCTCGTAAATTTAAGTTTTTACAAATAGTAAATAAAGGTGAATCGTCAGCAACTTCAGTAAAAATATATTTAATGAGTTTTGAATCTTTATTTGGTATGTACATTGAAGCTTCTTTATCATAGTCATAACCGAAAGGTTTGACATTTGTTACGACTTTTCCAGCAGTTGCTTTACCGCGTTTACCGCGTAATGTACGCTCTTTTATGTTTTCTCGTTCATATTCAGCCAATACGGATACCATATTAAAAAGTAAACGGCCCTGGGGGGAGTTTTCATATTCCATTGAAACAAAAATAGGTTTTGCTTTAACTTTAGTGATTTCTTTTACAATGATAAGCTGATACGCGACATCTCGTGACAGACGATCCGGTGCATAACAAATAACAATCTCCGGTGGGGCAGTTCTTATGGCTTTGCGTAATTTGGTTAATTGTGGACGATCTAATTTTGCACCAGAATAGCCATCATCAATAAATTGGATTATATTATTTTCAGTGGCACCAAGTGCCATAGCTTTCTTTTTGCAGGCTTCTATTTGCGTAGGTAAGGAATAACCTTGAGCTGCTTGAGCTGCGGTTGATACACGGGCATATAGATACACAAGCATGTGTGTTCATCTCCTTATTGTTTTTATAAAAATTATACTAATACTAATTAATAGTATGGATTATTTCAATTGCTTTAAAAAATAAAGGGAAATTATTTCAGCTTTCCACTATTATTATGTATGGGATAATAATCCTATACATAATAAGGGGTGGTACAAATGGATTACAAAGAACTAATTATTAAGTTAGTAAATAACCTCAATGATGAAAATATACTGCGGCGAATTTACTTTTTTATTAAAAACCAAATGTAAGAAATAGAGGATAGATCAGAAGATCTATCCTTTTTTATTTTCTTCTACCAGCATATGTGCCATCTTTTCTAAAACATCCCAATCTGAATCATCAAGACGAGATAATACTCTTGCAAAATTTTTGGCGAATTCATTATTAGAATCTTTCCGAGTAAGTTTTGAAGCCCAAATGACAATTTCGTCTTCGCGGCTTAATTTGTTAAACATGTCATCTTGACCATTACGTAGCCAATTTTCATTTACATTAAATTCAAGGCAAATTATTTTTATGTTTTTGTCTGTTACATCTCTTTTTCCAGTTTCAATATTAGTTAGATGTCCTTGTGCAATAGCAACTTTTTCTCCGAATTCTGTTTGGGTGAGTTTCAGTGTTTTACGTAATAGTTTAATACGTTCATTTATAGTCATAAGTAGCCTCCTTTTATCAAAATCATAATACAAAAATACTTCTTTTGCAACATTTTTATAAAATAATATTGATTTATTGTGACTTTTGAAGTAATATAATAACCATAAGAAGTAATTGGAGGGATAATAATGGAAGAAAAAATTATATTACAAAGAGAAAAACAAAGAGAAAAATTTTATGACATGTTTGAAAAACTCTATCCGAGATTAACGGAGCAGCAATTAGATCGCTTGATTATTCTGGCAGAAGACATGATATTTATGAAAGACTATAAGGATAATAGCCGGAAAAGTGCCTAGCTAAAGGGGATGAATGGAATCAAACAAACTCGACAGAAGTGGAAAACCGCCTAAGAATATTAGGCGGTTAATGAAAAGAGCATAGAAAAATGTAAGTTCTATGTAAAATAAAAAGATCGTACAGAGAGGAACTTCTTTATGGAAAAGGTTATAAAAGTTGAAGATGAAAAAGGACAAATTACGTTTACTTTTATGAATGCGGAAAAATTAGAGACTGCACTCGACACAATAAGAGAAGTTTTATATACAAAGTATAAGAAAAATATAATGGAAACAACACCAGTTGAAAAAATAAAAGCATGAATTTAATCCAGAGGCGGTGGTAACGAGTGCAGACAAAAAACGATAAGTTGCTTAACGTACGGCAAAGTATAGGTTATAAAAGTGCATTGCGGTTTTCTCAACATATAGATTTACCATATGGTACATACATCTCAGTGGAAGACATTTCCCCTGATACCGTGGTTTCAGAAGTTGCGGAATGCCGACTGGTTAAGAAATTAAATAAGAAAGAACTTGAAATATTCCTATCTAAACAATTTGGTTCAAAACTCCAAGCCAAGGTCAATTAATGATATTGTTCATGTGCACTCTTAGCTTATTGCTGCAATGAATTCGAGGAGATGCAGTGATTTCGAAAAAAGGAAGATGTAGCCTTTGGAAATGGAATATAGATGTGGATCTTTTATAGGTGATATTCTCGGAATTATTTTAATGCTTAATCATATGTGGTTGGCAATCCTTATTTTATGTTGTTTCGATGTCATCATGTTAATGATTATTAGCGAAAAGCATGAATTTGTTTTTGGTATTCTTATAGGTCTTTTTGCAGGTGTACTTTTGATTGTTATTATGGATTATTTTGGTGTGGATAATAAATCTTCAGGAATTGTGCCTCTTTTGATATTGGACGTGTGCTCTATTGTTCATGCGCGCTCTTAGCTTATTGCTGTAATGAATTCGAGGAGATGATGATGTGCGGTTGTCTATAGGAAAATCGATTATAGTAGTTGGCTTTTATGTTATTATGCTCGTACTATTTTTTAACTATTGTTCTGAGCCATTGGATACAGATACTAATGTTGATGCTTTTGGAATATTTTTGCCGAAATTTAATATTTATCAAGTCTATGTAATGGATGTCATATCAGCATCAACATGTGCTATTTTTTTTAATATGTTCTGTGCACGAATTGAAAACACTGACTGGAGTGGTTCAGATTTTGTTTTAAATAGATGGACTGCTATTGAATTATGTTTAGTATATAGTGGCTCAATATTGTGCTTTTTAATGTTTTTTGTACCAAATCCAATAATTTCATGGAGGATTTATCAAGTAATAAACTTTCTTCTTATTGCATTTTTGGATATGGATAAAGTGGAAGCCATTTGTAATTATTTTGATTCAAAAAGTTTCTGAAATAAAAAAGAATAAGCAGCTCCTACGCAAATAGATAGCTGCTCTCCTATATTGATTTGTAAGTTGAAAGGTGGATGAAAATGGAGCCAGATAAAGACTTGTTAAGTTTATTTTTTGAACGCATTTGCAATGGGATTTTAGGTTGTGCAGTAATACATATTATTGCTCTTTTCTTATAAAAACACGTTTGGGAGATGGGGTAAGTTTGTCCTCAATAAAGTTGATTATAGTAGTTGGCTTTTATGTTATTATGCTCATATTATTTTTTAACTATTATTCCGAACCAATTCCACTTGGTCCAATGGAATTAACAATGATGCCAACTACGCATACAACTATGAATATTTATCAAGTCTATGTAATGAATGTCTTTTCAGCCTCAATGTTTGCTATGTTTTTTAATATGTTCTGTGCGCGATATGAACTGGGCAATGAATGGATAGATTCTAGTTTTGTTTTCAATAGATGGACATTTATAGAATTATTTTCAGTATATAGCGGCATAACCTTATGGGGTTTAATGTTTTTTATACCAAATTCAATCATTTTATGGAGAATTTATCAAGTAATAAGTTTTATTCTTATTGTATTTTTAGATTTAGATAAAGTGGCATTTATTTTTAATTATTGTATAGATAAAAACAATCAATTTGAAAAGTTTTTGAAGCAGAAAAGGAACTAGTTGCCCAAAACAAATGAATAAGAAAAACATACCGATGTTTAAGAAAAAAGTTGAGTAGGAAGTGGGGATAGACTTTAAAGCGGTTACAAAAATTAAAGATATGAAAATTACTATCACAGCATATAAAAAATTTAGAATAATGTCGAATAGGAATTTGCGACAGTGATCTGTGTATGTTTTAGAAATAATAGAGTCGTTTTGAATAAAGGCTGCTTTATTGGATAAAAAATAAGTATTAAAAGAATTTTTTTGATCAATATCAATGCTTTCAGATGCCCAGTAATTGCAATAACAATAGTCTAATGTAATTTCCATTGTGGGAAAATCATTTGCAGATATGTGATGCTTTCTTGCTAACATATGCTTCAAATCAATAAGATCATCTTTCGATGGAATTTGCCCAGCCGCCATATAAGCTGTAATGATTTTAATATACTCATCTTTTGTTCTTTTTATAGCGGAAAACGGAAATTTAACTACAAAAATAAGACCGCCAAAAAAAACAGGAATAAACCAAGAAATTATAGGATTGAGACTTGAAGCAATTATAGATTTTGATAGTTCGTCCAAAACAGATCAACTCCTTAAGTTGTGAATAATATTTATGAAAAGGATAAAAGAAAAGAGCAGTTCCATTGCTAAATAGTTACTGCTCTTTACACAATATTGTCACATGAAAACATGTAATGATATTACTATTAATTTAGCAAATTTTACCAAAAAAATCAAGGCAGTAAAACGTTTTCCCAATAAAGCAGTAATTTCCATAAGGCCATCTGATTTTCAGAAATTGATTTAGCGGGATCGTGTGTTCTTACTTACTAGAATTAGTGGTTTTTAAGATGGTAATGAAACTGGCAATGTGATGGGAAATGTTCTTTATAACATACAAAATTAAAAGAGGTGGAGCGTATGCTTGTGTTTGCAGTGATTTGTTTCACAGGAGTAGTATTTCTCATGTTTTCGGCTTTTTTTGCAGATCATGATTTTGGTCATGGATTCGATTCCGAAGCAGATGGGATCCAAGGCTTTTTATCTTTGAAAATTATTAGTATTTTTCTTGTGACTTTTGGTGCTGCCGGTGTTCTTTATATGAATTATGACAACAATATATCGTTAGCAGTTTTAGTTGGACTCTTAGTTGGGTGTGTTTTTTCAATTCTGGTAAAAAACTTGTTAAAACTGATTTATCGACAACAGGCATCATCAACGATAGACTCTGCATGTTTTGTTGGGATCACGGCAGAAGTAAAAACAGAAATTCCTGAAAATGGAATTGGAGAAATTGCATGTGTTGTCAAAGGAAAACGAATTTATCTCCCAGCAAAAGACATAAACAACAAGATCGTGAGTCGTAATACTTCGGTTGAAATTGTTCAATACAATGGTGATTCAGCCATCGTAAGAGAGCAGTCTTAATAAATTAAAGAAAAGAGGTACGTTAAGTGGAAAATCTTTCAGATTCAATTTTTATCATCATGGCAGTTATTTTGGGAGTGGTATTCGCATTTTTTATGTTGTTTCGGGTAATTTCGAATTATTACATCAAGGTACCACCAAATTTTGTAGCAGTAGTTTATGGCCGTAAGAACAAAGCTGACAATGGCAATAGTAATGGGTATGAATTAGTTACGGGGGGATCGAAATTTATCCTTCCACTGATTGAATCGGTTGAATTTTTAGAGCTGAGTGTAATGTCTCTTGAAATTAATATTTCCAATATACCAAACAAAGATGGTGTTCTTGTCAGTGTACAAGGAAATGCAAACGTTAAGATTTTAAGTGATTTAGCGTCATTGGCAGCTGCCTGCGAACGATTTTTAGGGAAGGCGCCGACAGAGATTCAAACTATTGCGCATCGTTCACTAGAAGGGCATCTAAGAGCTATTATCGGGAAACTGACTATCGAAGATATTATTGGGGATCGGTCTAAATTTAATCAGAAAGTGCTTGAAGAAGCGGGAGAAGATCTTCGTAAACTTGGGTTAGGTGTAGATTTTATAACAATTCAAGACATTACAGATAATGAGGGGTATTTGGCTGCTATTGGGCAAAAAAAGATTGCCGAAGTAAAACGAGATGGACAGATTGGTCGTGCTGAAGCTGAGCGAGAAACAAAAGTCCGTACGACAACGGCTACAATGGAAGGCGAAAAACAATCTGCTGAAAATGCAGCTAAAATTGCCGAAGCAGAAAAAGAACGTGATGTAAAAAAAGCTCAATATAGAGCGGAAACAGAAAAAGAACAAGCAAAATCTGAACAGGCACGTCCATTAGCAAGTGCACAAGCGAAGAAAGAAGTTATTGAAAGAGAATCGGAAGTTGCTATAGCCAATTCCGAAAAAATAGCTAATGAACTTTTATCTACCGTTGTAAAACCGGCTGAAGCACAGAAACAAGCAGACATTATTAATGCAGAAGCGGATAAATCCGTCACAATCAATCAGGCAGAAGCTCAAAAGCAAAAAACGGAACTTGAAGCGCAAGGTAAGGCAGCCGCTATCTTGGCCGAAGGTCAAGCAAGTGCCAAAGTTATACAGATGAAGCTCGAAGCGGAAGCAGCCGGCACAATCAAAAAAGCCGAAGCTTATAAAATGATGGATGACGTTGGTCGCCAGATGCAGATGATCGATAAAATAGGCGAAGTTGGTCCCGGTATCTTAGATGGAGTAGCAAAAGTTGTAGGCGAAGCTGCGAAACCGCTTGGTAATGTGAAAGAAATTAAAATTCTTGATATGAATGGTGGCAAAAACGGTAGCAGTGCAGTTGCAAATTTTGCGCAAATGGTTCCAGCCATGCTATTGCAAATGAATGAAACAATGAAATCTGCAGGATATGATATTTCGGGACTGCTTGGTAAAGCAAATATTAAAGAAACTGTTACGGATGTTGGTGTGGATCAAGTTCTTAAGGATATGTTAAAAGATTTAACGCCGGAGCAGAGGGAACTCTTTAAAAATGTAACACCAGAACAAATCGAATTAATGAAAAAGGTCTTTAAAAAATCCAATACAGAGGAAATGAAAAAATAAAACGATTTAATTCCTAATATTAGCCGAAACCGCCAAATTGGCGGTTAACGAGAGATAACCTACTCGTTCTGATGATGGTAGGTTGGAAAGGGGGGCGTTACTTGTATTGATGATAGTGACTACAAGTTGACGACTATATTTAAAGGAGGAACTTTTATATTATGCAAAAATTGATGTTTGCTTTATTGATAGGAATTGCAATGAATTTGCTTACAGGCAGTATAGGTTATTGTTCATCTAATGATGTAAAAGATACGGATATTTTAGTGAAAATGGAATTTATAGAAATGTCTCAAGGTAATAATTCACACAAAAAAATATTTGCTAAAACAACTTTAGTTCTTGTGAATAACACAGAATCAAGTATTTTTATGGGAAAAGCGGTTTCTTTTCCATCCACGGGAAAATCAGAAAATGTAGGTATAGACATATCGTTATGTCCACAGATACAAGATCATCAAATTGTAATAAAAACAAAAATGAATATTTCATATATAAGCACATTTGATAAATCAGGGAATCCTATTATTCAACGGAGTACCTCTGTAGCAGATTTAATTTGTAAGAACAATGAAACTATCTTATTGGGTGGTCTAATTGGCGAGAAGAAAGAAGACTTCGTTTTTGTAAAATTAACACCGGAAATTCAAAATCCATAATATGAAAAGAGGATAACAATATGAATATACATCTTGATTTATGGTTGATTTATTTGATCAACTTATTACCAGGGATTAATAAAACTTTAACGCTAATTACAGGTTTGCTTTTAATATCTATCGCAATACATATACATATGTATTGCGATGCTCGGGAACAGTTAAACAATATTTATCAAGATTTTGATAAAGAAAAAGAAGCTATATTGCACATTAAAAAAGAAATGACAGAAAATCGAATTGCTAATCAAATCAGTATCCGTGAAAAAGCATATAAAAGAGGCCTTGTTTTTATGGTTATGACTATTTTTATTTTTTGTGTAGGAATATTTATTCCGGATAAAAAGGACGCTATACAGCTTGTGAAAGTCAACTACATTAATCAGAGCAATATGGTTTTAGATGATAATTCGATTGATGCATTATCGCAGAATATAGACACGATCTTAAATTCAAAATGAGGGATAGAAAATGGCTTTATTTATTGGTTTTGGGTCTTTTTTAATGGGTATTATATGTTTTTTATTTGTAATAGGTGCAAGAAATAGTTTGGTAAAGGATTAGCAGTACAAAGTGGACGCTTAAAACCATGGCGAACGGCTGCAGAAATTATCGATTGGTCAATTGAGTGCAAAAGCATTTTTGAACGCAAAAAACCGCTTTGCGAAAACACGATGAAACGCATAGCTAAGGGATTGAAAAAATTTGTGATTGATGCGCCGTATCCGTTTATTATTGGCACTGGTGGACCAGAATATATGGGGAGCCCTACCAATGTAGAAAAACCGTTAGGAACTGTAATCACACAGAATCATCGTGCAGTAGTTACTCCTTACCTGGCACAAATTGGACAGCAAAAATTTGCAGGTGATGGAAGATCGCATGATTTAAGAGAACCACTGTCAACGATTGTAACAAAAGCAGAGCATCTATTGGTTGCACCAACGCTAATACAGTACCACGGAGAGCAATCTGACAAAGAAGCACGTGGACAGAATTTGAAAAAGCCACTTATGGTAGTTGATAGCTCAAACCGATATGGATTGGTTATGGCGTTTATCAGTAAATATTTTGCAGGAGGTTATCAAGGCGCGGGTAGCAATATTGAAAAGCCAGTTCCTACTGTAACTGGTGTCGATCACAATGCTCTTGTGACAGCATATATGATGCATTATTACGGTACAAGTATTGGCGGCGGAATAGATGAACCTCTTGGAACCATAACAGCTCAGGGACAACATATCGCAGAAGTACAAGCATTTTTGGTGAAATATTACGGACAAGGTGAAGGACAAAGCAGTTTAGAGCCATTGCATACGGTTACTACAAAAGATCGTTTTGGTTTGGTCATCATAAAAGGTATACCTTATCAGATTATAGATATCTGTATGAGAATGCTTGTGCCTAGAGAGCTATTTAATGCTCAGGGATTTCCGGCAGATTATATTATCGACCATGATGCAGACGGTAACACCTATCCTAAGACAGCGCAAGTTGCAAGGTGTGGAAATGCAGTACCGCCACCGTTTGCAAAGGCATTGGTAAGGGCAAATCTTCCAGAACTTTGTGATAAGAAAAAATATGCAGATGGGACGGCGGTGAGCTGATGCATATAGGGTTAATTGACATAGATAGTCATAACTTCCCCAATCTTTGCCTTATGAAATTGTCTGCAAGTTTTAAAGATCAAGGGCATACGACGGCTTTACTAAAGCCGGATGATTTACTAAAAGGGGAACCTCTCTTTAACAGGCCGGATAAATATTACGGTGCGGTTGTATTTCAAGAAAACAAAGATATAGCTGTACAGCTTGCTCAAATAGGGGTGATCGTTGGAGGCACTGGCATAATGATGGATACAGTTCTGTTGCAGGAAACTGAAACAATGTATCCAGACTATGATCTATATGGTATCAAAAATACAGCTTATGGATTTCTCACAAGAGGCTGCCCGCGACATTGTCCTTTTTGCATCGTTGGAGATAAAGAAGGCTTGAAGAGCGGGAAAGTTGCCGATTTATCACAGTTTTGGAAAGGACAGCGATATATAAAGCTTTTAGATCCCAATTTGTTGGCTTGTGAGCAGCATGAAGATTTACTTAAACAACTTGCTGCTAGTGGCGCATGGGTAGACTTCACGCAGGGGCTGGATGCAAGGCTACTAACTGATAAAAACATTGATTTGATCAGCCAACTGAAAATAAAAATGCTGCATTTTGCATGGGATAGTCCGAAAGATAAAACTGTAAAAACAGCATTGTTGAAATTCAAAAAAAGATCAGGTATTCATGATTTTCGAAAGTTAAAGGTCTATGTTCTTTGTAATTATTGGAGTAATCATGAACAAGATCTGTACCGTGTATATTGGTTGCGTGACAATGGCTATGATCCTTATGTGATGATCTACGATAAACGCCATGCACCACAGGAAACACGCTATTTACAGCGATGGGTAAATAATAAAAGAATTTTTAGGCAAATTATCGATTTTCAAGATTATGACTATAAAGTAGGGTAAAAAATTGGAATCAAAAATTTATTGGCGAAATTGCTTAGAGATAAGGAGGGCTGACAATGGCTAAATACAGAGTTTATTTTGAAATGACAAATTCCGGTTCAATAATCATAGAAGCTGGTTCAGAGGAAGAAGCTGATAGTAAATTTTGTGATATGGATAATGGCGATATTATGCTAAGAGCAGATATGGAATGCGCAGCTGAAATGGAATTTGAATCACAATATGCAGAAGAGGAGAGCTGACAATGGATGAAAAGCAAAAGAAAGGTTGCTATCTATGTTCTTACGCATTTTATGGTATAGCTGATGAGCCATGTATAACATGTATCGGATGTTGCAATTTTAACAGACATAAAACGGGTGAAAAAAGACGAATTCATCCAGAAAATACGAGGGCCGATGATGGAACAGATTAGCGATGGTGGTTTGGAAAGTTGGATTGGAGTATTAAAAAATGCAAATGGTACTATTCCTGTTGAAGCAATCACTTTAAAAATGGCTTTTCAAGAAATTAAGGAACGGCGCGAAGCCGACAGAAAGCCACTAGCCATAAAAGATCAGTTGCGTATGGTGCATGGTAGATGTCCGGATATATGGTCATTTCTTATGGAAAACAACGCTGAATCCGTCTATTTTTGTCCAGACGATTATGATATTAAAAGTGCTCCATGCTTAGGAACCGGACATCCCTATGATAATTGCAAAGAGTGCTGGAATAAAGCACTAAAGGAAGATGAAGAATAATGGGTTTTAAATGCCCCGTATGTATGAAAGATTTTGGACATGGCAAAAACAAATGGGAAAATCATATTAGTAAAGCTCATGATGGTGTGGGTAATGATATAAATAAATTTGTTGTAAATAGTTGTAGTTTAAAAAAAGACAAGGATAGTACGAACAAATTAAAGTGAGGTAAAGAATGATGGCATATGCTTATAGTTTCAATGGTGAGGATTTTGGGAATAGCGGATATGACAGCATTGAAGAAGCTTTGAAAGATGCGAAAAAAGATGCCAATGGTTTTAATGACAAACCTAGGTGGTGTTTTATCGGTGAACAGGTTGAATTTCAACCAAAGATCGATGCTGACACGATAATTGAGCAGTTGCAGGGAAGTGCAGATGAATTTAGTGAATATGCAGATGATTATTTAGAAGATGTTTCTGACAAAGAAAGAAAAGAACTTGAAGAATCACTGCAAAAAGTATTTGACGAATGGGAAGAAAGAACAGGAAATAAGGCAACATTTTTCCAGATTGAAAATTCAAAAATGTATTCTTTGGAAGGTGAATAAAAATGAATATGCAAGAATATTTGTTAGTTTGTTTATCCGAGGAATGCGCTGAAATTCAAAAAGCAGCAATGAAAGCAATCCGATTTGGAATTGATAAGGGTAATCCATTTAAGGAAAATTTTGTATCTAATCGTCAAGATATAGAGCATGAAATAAGCGATTTATTAACTGTAGTAGAAATATTAAACAGTGAAAATATTATTCATATGAAACTTGATCGCGCTTATGCAAAGAGAAAAAAAAGGAAAATTCATAAATATATAGATGTATCTATATCATGTGGAACTTTGGAAGGTAAAGAATGATGGATACAATTGAAAAATTAGAGCAACTACGAGAATATATGAATTCATCGCCATTCCCTAAACCTGAATTTAGTAAGGCATGCGAAGAAGCCATCAAAGCCATAGAAAATCAGACCAAATATGAAAATGCTTTAGTAGAAATGACACAATATTTTAGGTGTAATGTAATTAAAGGTCTTTACTTGCCAGAAGAAGAGTGCCATAAATACAAATCTTGTGCAGAATGTATGACCAGATATTTCAAAAATCTAGCCGGACTGGAAGTGTCTGAATGAAACATTGGAATAGACTTTTAAGTATGCAAGCAGGTATTAGATTTCATTGCTGCTATGCTTGCAAGAAAGAAACAGGAAATTGTGTTATATGTTTTACACCACGATGCCATAAAGATAGATTTATTCCTGAATTTAAAATTCGCAAATGCATCTTGAGAAGGTGGAAACATGCGTGGATTTAATGAATATATGCACCACTGGTTTCGAATGTTTGACAGACAACCTGAAACTTCAATGCGTGAATATGTAGAGCATATCCAGTCAAAGAAAAAATATAAGAGAAAGAAGAAGAACAAATGAAAGCAATAACTATTTTGGAACCTTGGGCTAGTTTGATAGCTTGTGGCGCAAAAAAGATAGAAACACGCAGTTGGTCAACAAAATATCGCGGTAATATTGCAATTCATGCAGCCAAAAGCAGAGGTCAGATAGGAAATGTAAATTTCAATAAAAAATTATTTAGCGAACCATTTTTAACTGCACTAAAACCATTCAGCATATACCGAAATGATGGAAATTTAAGCGGTATTAGTTTTAATTATGGCAAAGTAATTGCTATTGCTGATTTGGTTGATTGCTATTATATCGTTTATCATCCGGGAACAAATGTTGATATTGCTAAACATATCAATGTAGGTGCGGAATCAATGACAAATGATAAACACGACCCTGATTTTAGCAAATATACTGTTCCTTCTGAACAAGAACTTAGTTTTGGAGATTGGACACCGGGCCATTATGCATGGATATTAGAGAATGTTCGGCGCATCGATCCTGTTCCGGCAAAAGGGAAACAACGTATTTGGAACTGGGAGGGAAATATATAATGCTCCCACCAATCATAAGCGTACAACCACCAAAACGCCGCATTCAGTCATATCACAATTGGAACTGGAAAAAAAGTACGAGGTTTGAAGATGTTTTGAGGGAGGAATTGGTCCGTGAAAAATTGGAGGAGCAATCGCAGAAAGACAGAGTACAATTGGTCGGTTGCTTTGGCGTGGGAACTGATGTTACCACCGGAAAACAGAAATAAAAAGCGGATAGAAAGACTTAGAAAGAGGGTTAAAGGGCTATGATCCGCAGAGATCTCGATATTATTTTTGACTGAGGAGGTTGGATAAGTGAAAACAAACGAAACAGTCCGGCTTGAAAATCTCCTTTGGAAACATACTGATCAACGTAAAGACTTTGGTTGCTTTGAAGTCACAATAGGCTGGTACGGTAGGCAGCGAGTTGATTTTATGACGATTGATGGCAAAAACACAGTGCGGTGCTATGAAATAAAAGTGACAAAATCGGATTTTTATAGCAGAAATGGTCATAATTTTGTCGGAACGTTTAATTATTATGTTATGCCACACGAACTGTATGAAGAACTGAAAGACGAAATACCGAATGGCATCGGCGTTTACACCGATAAGTCAGCTTACGATCTAACCTGTATCAAAAAAGCTAAACGCAAAACGTGTGAGGACGTTGAAAACATCAAACTTTATATGATTCGGTCATTACAGCGAGAATATAGCAAATACAGGTCGTCTGGAAGTATGGAAGCTTTGGCAGTTATACAGCGCGAGATATCAAAAGCCAATAGATTACGAGATATTGAAACCGGAAGATACATTAAGGTAAGGGATGAATATAGTCAATTTAGAGGAGCTATGATTGAAATGTTTGGAAGTGATGCTTACCGTAAAGTTAAAAATGAAATAAATAAAGAGGTCGGATGAAATGAAATTTTATGAGTTTGATAGCGGATGTGACTATCAATGGGAAGCAAGTTGTTTTTAAGTAATTGTAAGTCGTGCTGAGATAAAGCGCAACTAGAAGACAGATGGATCACTTGGGCGATTGCAAATTATAAGACATCGATTATTTCAAACTAAGTTTTATAAAATTTATCAAAGAAAAGAAGGTATTATATGCATATATTTATAACATTTATTATTTTTATTCTAGTTTTAACATTTTTTTTGTTATTTGTTATGGGGGCATCAATGGATGAAAAAAAAGAAAAAATTATAAAGAAGCTTGCGGTCTCAGTTCCTCTCAGTACTATTTCAGTAATATTTTTATTGTATGATGTTGAAATAATCCCAGCAGTAAAATATATGATAATTTTTCCCTTGGTTCTTTTTTCCGGATTGTTAGTAGGGTGGCGTTTAAAAAAAACAGATAATATCGAGAGGAGCGATGATTGATGCGAGAAGTTAAATGGCGGGCATGGGATTTGGTGAATAAAAAAATGTATTTGGTAAAAGCCTTTTGTTTTCATGGAGCTAAAACAGCTACCTTACAATATAATACCGTTATCAAAAGGAAAATTGATTTCATCGAACTTATGCAATCCACCGGATTCAATGATAAGAATGACACGGAAACGATTAAAGCAAATGAATGTGAGAAGAAGCGTATGAAAATGGTTAAACCTAAAAAAGAAACAATAGTTATGATCACATTGTCTATATTATCGCTTCTGATATCATCTGACAGATTGGAAAAGGGTTTTTATTCTGCACAGCAAAGCAGAGCTCACAATTTTGGTTTTTTTTATGGATGATTGGATTGGGGATTGATAAATAATGGAAAAACCGCATTGCTATGGTGATATGGACTGGATTCTTAAGTATGAAGAAGACAAAATACCAGATGAATTTATTTGCGAATGTAGTTATACAAATAGTTGCTTGCGTTTGACAAATAATAAGAGAGACAAAGAAAAATCCGAATTGGAGTAATGAACGGAGGCAAAGAAATGACAAAATCTTACGAAGATCTGCGCCATGATAATGCGACACTGCACAGAGAGCTTGTTATCCTACGGAATCAATTCATTAAGGCAAAAAAGCAAGAACCTTATCCAGCTGATTATTTATCATTAAAACAACAGGTTAAGGATTTTAAAAGTCGCTGCTTTCGTCAGGAAAAGATTATTAATAGTGGAAATCTATCCAGTTTGCAAACACTAATTGACCAATACACTATGGCTTCAAAAACGTTTTTAAAACGGTTTTCAATTGAGTTTCAACTGTGTGAATGGACCACTTACGAACAACATGAGGTTGAAGATATAATTTCTTTCTTAACCTATATGATTGAATCACTACAAGAGCTCGTGCCCGGATCGGTAATTTTTGAAATTTATAAAGAAGAAGCAGCTATTGCTAAAGAATTACAAAGAATCAACGGATTAGGACAACTATCTGAAGCGACAATGCAGGACTTGTCTGAAGTATTAGTTTCATTTCATCGAGCTTTAAGAAAATATTCAGCCAGCCCTACTATCTAAGGAGATTGTTGCGATGATGAGTTTCGGAAAAAAATTAAAACAATTACGAACAGACCAAAATGTAAGTCTTAAAACATTATCTGACGTTACAGGCTATTCTGTTCGTACAATCATTTACTGGGAAGCAGAGCAATACATACCAAAATCAAAAAATGTCATTATTACCTTAGCTAAATTTTTTCATGTATCTATTTATTATTTTTATGATTATCGGGAACTATTAGAAAATCCTGTGATCCAGGAGCTGCAGCAGAATATCTATCTTTTAGAATTACAAGTCAAATCGTTAAGTAAAAAATAGCAATTATGTATATTAATTACATATTAGCCATTCGTGAGGAGATTTTTATGATGAAGACTATTAGTTTTATTAACTTGAAAGGTGGCGTGGGGAAAACGCTCATTTCGACAAATCTTGCCTATGCGCTGGCCGAAAGCTGGGGTGTGCGAGTCCTTTTTATCGATAATGACAAGCAGGGCAATGCCAGCACCTGGTTCGGCGCTGATCAAAACATTGGCACTATCGCAAATATATTTTTAGATTATACGGATGGTGTTACTGCAAAAGATGTCATTCAGTCTACAAGATATGAGAAAATCGACCTCATTGCGGCAGATATCGGATTGATCGATGCTAATTTATCTGTTACACAAGATAGTCAGCACCGGCAGGATGATATCCTTAAAAATGCTTTAGCTGATGTACGGGATCAATATGATTTGTGCATCATCGATAATCCGCCAGATATCAATATGTCGGTGTTTAACTCGTTGGTGATCACGGATGATGTTGTTATTGTTACATTCCCCGAATACGACTCCGTTTGCGGTGTGTATAAGATGGTGGAGCAATGCACAAAGGCTAAAATTTTCAATCCAGCCCTCACCATCCGCGGCATACTATTCAATGAATATCTCTCTTCCTTGGATGTATGGAATTATGCGGATGAGATGAAGAAAGCTAAATTTCCAGTGTTTCGTTCACATATCCGGTATGCGACGCGAAACACAAAAAAAGCGATGGGAGTTGCCAGAACACAGAAACTTAGCATGTTTGAATACTGCCCGCAATCTGGTGTTACACGTGATTTGATGAAGTTCGCTGAAGAAATTTTTGGGAAATAATACGTTTAGGGAGGATTTTATATGAAAAAACATGTTGGCGGACTTACTGCCTATTTGAATCAAGCAACATTACAGGCTGCAGAGCAGGATACAGGGGTTAGTACTGCTACAGGCGATGTTATTGTGGATATAGATGTAACTGAAATTGAAGCGAATGAGAAAAATTTTTATGGACTCCGTGGTATCGAATCTCTCGCAGGAATGATTATGACAGCGGGATATATATCCCCCGTTGAAGTCAAGGAAAATGAGGATAAGAGTACTTATAAATACAAATTAATTGCCGGGCACCGTCGCCGAAAAGCAAAAATGCTTCTCTTGGAACGCGGTGAGCATATTGATCCCAAAATACCGGCGATCATTCGAAAAATTGAACCAAAAGGCTGCCTATCAGCTGATGAGGTCGAGGAGATCAATGTCATCTTTTCAAATCGTGGTCAACGCCAAGATCGTACGGCAGGAGAGAAATTAGAAGAGGCACAACGGCTTGAACCAATTGCTCAAAAGATTTTTGAAGAAGAACGTAAAAAAGGGCATGTTCAAGGAAGTTTCCGAAAGTTTTTTGCTGAAGAAGCACTTGCAATATCTGAATCCGCATGGCAGCGCCTCAAATCCCTTGAAAAGCTTATACCGGAAGCTAAACAGGCACTCGATGAGCAAAGAATCAGTGAGACGGCAGCTGCTACCCTTGCGATGCTGTCCGTAGAAGAACAGCAGGATTTCCTCGAACAACTAAAAAAAGGGGAAACACGCGGTACCGTGGCTGAGGTACATGCTTTAAGACAGTCAACCGATGATGAGCCTGTATCAGATTTTGACCCAGCAGCTGAGGAAAGTAATGAAAATGATACTGATGAACCCTTGCATGAAAAAGTGTCGGAAACATCTGCCCAAAAAGAAACACAATCGGAGGTTTGCTGTCCTGCATCACAGGAACAGATTTCTCCGGCATTACCGCTTAAGCCATCTCCTGCATCGGTGGCCTTACTGGGAGAAACGGCAGATCAGGAGGCGGAAAACTGGCTCATTCAACTCTTACAAGGTGCTGCACTGGAAGCCGAAAAGAAGATGAAGGAAGCTCAGGCAGCTGGTCAGACAATGGAAGCTGCTAAACAAGATTTCCGAAGGACAAAAGTAAATCTTGTCATTGAAACAATCAAGGCATGAGATGATATCCTGTTAAAATATCGATTTGGATTTCAGGTCGAAAACACTAGGATGCTTAAGGATGGTGATTTGTTTTGTCTAATCTAAAATGTACATGTGGTTCTGAAAATGTTGAATGTGATGTAGCGGTTAGCAATCATCAGGACCTTTTTCTGTTAACGGATAACCGCGAGCTCATTCGTGCATTCCTTTGCAAAGATTGCGGGGCTGTCCATTTTTATGTCAAAAATCCGGACAAAAAATATTATAATCGGGAAGATAAAATTAATGCAGATAAACTATATTACGCACAAAAAAAGAACGCTGATAGCACTGCATACGAAAAAACTCTGAAACACGTAGCTAATCGACTATATATGTTTATTATAGTAGCTGCTCTAGTCTTATTCTTTTTATCGCGCACATTTTTTTGTACAGATAGCGAGTATTTACAGCGATTTGCGTTTCTGACTTGTGCTTTTTCCCCACTAGTTGCTGTAGCATTTGATCCTAGGTCTTGGGTTGGAAAAGCTATTATTCCGGCGGCTTTACTTTCCCTTATAGGTTATTTCTATATTTGGGGAGGTAAATCAGGTTAAATTGCTCAAGCCTATAGAATTGCGTAGGAGACGAGTTTTTTAGTAAAGGAGAGAGGTAATATCATCCCAAAAGGAAATGGCAGCTAGGAACAATATAAGACCCCAAAATAGATTGTAAAGAGGAGGAATAGTATGAGAAACACGATTGGGAGAGCATCGGCATTAACACCTGTCCCCAAATCTGATATTGCAAATATCCACATAACCAATAATTTTGAAAAACCATTTTGGTGGAATTCTGTCCAGCATTCGGCTTTTCAAGGCTGTAATCCAACAGAATGTAAGGTGTTGCGCGCGGATCGAGAAATCATCAATGAGGTTCTGATAAAGATGGGTATCGATGAAAAAACAATACAGCAGAATCCACTTTATAAAGATGATTTGGAAAATTTTTTGGATAACGGACTTACCCAGAAAGAAATTGCAAAAAAGACAGGGCTTTCTGCGTTGGACATACGACGAAAGGCTGAACGATATGGATTAAGTCGGATTCTGGCGCTAAACAATCGATTGGCTTTACCGGGAGGAGAAACATAAATTATTCGAAATCAGAGGTTCAATAAAAGCTCAACATAGGGAATAGGAGGCTAATTTATGAAATTGTCTCAGATGTCTATACAAGAAGCAATCGCTATAAAAAAATCTTTGGGATTGCCAACAAAAGATGTTTTAATTTACACATCTATAAAAGGCCATTCTTTTATAGTATCTGATATGGAAATCGTAAAAAAATATGAAACATGGTATGAACTGAAAATATATCTGCAAAACGGCCAAGTAGAAATAATACACAGCACGTATTTTGCCGAAATGCAAAAAGATAAAAACAAACAAATGACTATACAAAATGCATTATTTTAATCTAACAATATGAGTAAAAAATACAGCAGTTCAGTTATTGACATTTTCAAGAAAATTTCTAATTATGAAGGGAATATTTCGTATGGTTTATCAATCTTTATTAGACTTTCAAGCAAGTTTATTATCTGCGGGAATTAAAACTCAGATAAAAGACGGTATTCCTGATTTATATGAGTATGCAATTTTTTTCGACGGTGCAAATCAACCAGGCACATTTTTACTTGGAAAAGTTAAGGATAATGTACTTGTATTACATCATCGTACGGGGATGGAAGGATACGACATTAAATTTGAGGACAATATTTTAACATTAGGGCATAATCAAAAATTTATTCAATCGTTAAAAAATGTGTTATTAAAATTTAAAAGATGGAATGCCTTAATAAAGGAAGAGGCTACAGAGGCTACATGATAACGTTTAAAATATTCCTGTGGTGTATAATTCTATGCTTCTACGGTGCATTTTCAAGTATTGCTGTATTATTCAGCAATGAATGCATAAAAGACAATTAATTGAGAAGGGACCAAAAAAATGATTGTTATAGATAAAGCAGTTTTGCACGTGTTGGATTTTAATGCAGGATCAGTAATACTTTCCAATGATGTCCTCTCTATAAAGGACGGGATTGAGGTATTCCTGCTCAAGCATATCGAAAAATCACTGGCGAGCCAAGATGCAAAGTTGGGTGTATTTTACGAGGACAGTGAATGTAAGAAGCTTTTGACCGGATATCTGGAAGGAAAAATGGATTTTGTGCTCTTTTCCAAGGAAATTGCTCATATGCTGGAGCAGGCACTCTCTCATGCGGAAGAAATGGTTTCGGCTGATCTTATTATCTGTGATGCGCATATCGATGACGTTCAGAAAATCATTATTTTTAAATGCAGCAGTCAAAGAGGCTTTGTACATCAGGTGAGTCATACTCCAGCAGGATTTCAAAATGATATTGTTAATAACCATGCTATTTTGCCAAATCCAGGCCAGAAAATAGAAGAGTTCGCTATCATAGATGTGCCAAAGATGGAATTGTCTATCCATGCAAAAAAATATACCATTGACGGCAATTCTGTATTTGTATTCCCCGAGCTTTTGCTGGAATGTTCGCAGGGCCCTTCCCAAAAGGAAACAATAAAAAAAATCAGCCAAACGGTCAAACAAGTTGCTGAGGCCTATGGGAAAGATAATATTGCTGCAGCAGCCGCAATGAAGTCCTTTATTGCAGGAACTATGGAGGTATCGAATGAACTTGACCCGCGTGAGGTCGGCAAGGCAGTATTCGACGATAATCCGGCAATGCAGTCGGACTATATCCATCAAATGCAGGAGGCTGGATTTACTGAGCCAGCCGAAATGGATCAGGAATCCACGTTAAAGAAGATGCGTACCTATAAATTAAAAACGGACACGGGTATAGAGCTTACAATTCCTACCGATTATTTCGAAAATACGAAGTTTGTGGAATTTAAACATCAAAATGATGGCTCTATTATAATTGTTCTTAAAAATGTCATGAATCTTATAAATAAAGGACTCAACTTTCCCAGCACAAATTAGCAAACAAAGCCTGAACAAATCTGGTCTGGGAGGTAATCCAATCCTTTAATTTACTTTTTATGGTTTCCGTG
>WSSedB1CaDRAFT_10000332_pt1 | contig 21472 bp, 16 predicted proteins | sample WetSurSB1Cattail_FD_9460 | JGI IMG/M metagenome (IMG submission 9460)
AGGCAACGATGATGAAATGCCGCGATCGAATGATTGCTTTTTCAAATTACACACCAATAGCTAATTGAGAATCAGGGAATCCTTTATTGTTCTGCAAGATTCACCTGTATTGCAAAATATTGTAGAATGATCTTTGATTTTTCTGTGGAACTGATCCTGTTACTGACGCGACAGTGTTATGCTTTTAGCCGAATCGTCATAATATAACCTGAGCTGATGTTTATTTATCTCGAAGGAATCGACATCATTTATTACGCTGCTAAACATATTACCCCATTCAGGCTGCTCTATTTTGGTGCCTCCATAGCTGATGATATGAATGTATCTTCCTATCAGAGTATACTTTCCGGATATGCTGTTTGTTGTGCAAAAGCCCCATATAGAATCATCGGCGAAAGATATGATCACATCCATTCCATTCCAGGAATCGACGTCACTTTTCACTGTTATAGAAGATTTCTTATAATCTTCATAAGAGACAACCTTCCATTTTCCGTTAATATTAGCGACTGAAGAGTCATCGTTAAAACTATCATTTATCCTATCCTTATCGCAGCCAGTGTTAAATATAAAAATACACAAGAATATTTTTAATATTATTTTCATATCAAGGATTTTAGATATTTATTGATAAACAATATTCAAACAGGATAGTTGTATATTGCGCAGGATATTTTATTATGCAAATTAAGCAATAAATAATCCCGCAATACTTTCCAGGTTATCTGTTTATTAATATATAATTTTTGAATATTACCGGCTGCTTTAATATTCTTTTTGACGTGAAGATAACTTTCCGGTTTCTGATTTTCACACTTATTTCAGCAGAAAGGGTATTAATTTCCTGTGGTTTTTATACCTTTTTTTTATTCGTATCGTATAGCTTTTACCGGATTTATTGTTGCCGCCTGCCAGCTCTGCAATGTTATTGTCAGTATAGCAATTCCAAAAGCAATAAGACCTGCCAGGATAAATAATCTCCAGCTAACTTCTGTTTTATAAGCAAATGATTGAAGCCATTTATGCATGGCATAGAAAGATATAGGGAGGGCAATGACAAAAGAAACCGCAATCCATTTTACAAAGTCTCTGTTCAGCATAATCAGGATCTCAGAAATTTCAGCTCCATTAACTTTGCGGATACCTATCTCTTTAATTCTGCGGCTTGTATTGAATGATACTAATCCTAAAAGCCCCATACAGGCTATCAGAATGGCAATTACTGTAAACAGGCTTATCAGTTTCCCAAGCCTCATCTCCGATTTATACTGTGCATCAAAAGATTTATCAATAAAGAAATACTCAATTGGAAGATCTTTGTTAAATTGTTCCCAGACTCCTTTAATCGTTTTTATGTCCTGGCTGAAATTCCCCGGCAACAGTCTCAGAGACAGATATCCCTCAGTTTTAGCAGCTTGTATGATAAGCGGGAATGATTTGTCGCGTAATGATCTCATATTGAAGTCTTCCATAATACCTATCACCCTGAGGTCCTGATTTGTATTATCGCAATGGACAATCTGACTGCTATAATCAGTAATACCTAAGATTTGTGCAGCTGTTTCGTTTATAACAATGTTATTCTCTTCTGAATTTATATCATTCTGAAAGAACCTTCCTTTCTTCAGATTAAACTTAAACGTTTTCTGAAAATCGATATCAACCCTGATATAGTTAAAATAGGAAGATTTTTCGTTGCCTTTAAGTCTGTAGATCATTTTTGAATCCTCATCTGTGGTCGGTACTGATGAAGAATATGAAGCTGATTCAACAAATGGGTTATGGAGCAATTCATTCTTAAAGCTGATACGGCTGTTTTCATCAAGATTGTAGGTTCCTTTTACTACCAGCACATTCTCCTTGCTGTAACCCGGGTTCTGATTCTGTAATAAGAAGATTTGTTTCCTGATTGTAATTGTGGTAAAAATCAGGACGATAAAAATGATGAACTGGAAAGTTACCAGGATTCCCCTGGACCATGAGCGGGTTTTCCCTGGTAATGTTGTCTCTTTAAGAACATCGATCGATTTAAACCTGGTGATATAATAGGCGGGATAGGCTCCCGCCAAAAGAGTGATCAGTACCGGGATTGTAAAAATTGTGATCAGAGTATATTTGTTAAGAAAAAATCGTGGTTTTATTACAAATTCAGAATAATTGTTCAACAAAGGCATCGTTTCAATTAAGAATATCAGTGCGATCAGCATTGCTATGAGGCATTGAAGAAACGTTTCAGTCAAAATCTGATTAACAGACAGCCTGTGCGAAGATCCGAGAATGCTTTTAATACCGACTTCTTTTGTGCGTGAAGAAGCCATGGCGGTGCTGAGATTTATAAAATTTATGCAGGCAATAAGTAATATTAAAAGTCCAGTAATACCTAATATGACAATAAACCGCAAATTCCCTGTCGTTTTCAGGTTTTCCTTATAAACAGATGAATGAAGGTGTATATCTTTAAGCGGTTGGAGTTCATATTTCAGGTAATTACCCTTGCTTTCAAATTCAGAAAGAGACATTCCCATTTTTTCTACAGTTGCTTCAAGATACTTCATTGGAAACGCTTCATATTTTTTAATAAATTTTGCCATATCCGTACCTTTCCTGATAAGAATATAAGTGTAGATTTCTATAGACTGGGCCCAGTGTTCATCTAATTTTTCTTTTGGCAATGATGAAAATGAGGCTAATAAATCGAATTGTAAATGTGAGTTCTCAGGAATTTTATCTAAAACTCCAGTTACAACAAAGCTTGTCTTTTTATTATACAGGAAAATGGTTTTTCCCAAAGGATTCTCATCTCCGAAGTATCTGGCAGCTGCTTTTTCAGAAAGCAGGATACTGTTTGGCTGAGATAAAGCGGATTTCGGATCGCCTTCCAATAATTTAAAATCAAAAACTTTGAAAAGAGTTGAATCAGCGTACCAGATTTTATCCTCAATGAATTTTTTATTTTCATAGCGGGTAAGGATATTATCGCTGGAAAAAAGTCTGACCGTTTCTTCCACTTCAGGAAGGTCACGTTTTGCTGCAGCAGCCAGAGGAATCTCCGAAAATGCTGTTATCTCTTCAGTATCTCCGAATTTCAGGGTCATAACACTTCTGAATATTCTATCCTCATTCGAAAAGAACTTGTCGTAGCTCAATTCGTTCATCAGATAGGTAGTTATATAAATAAATGCAGTAAACCCGATAGCAAGACCTGCTATGTTTAAAAAAGAATTATATCTGTGTCTTTTAAGATTTCTTACAGCTGTCTTTAAAAAATATATTATCATATCTATATGTCTGAATTATATTTATGGCGAGCCAAAAGAGTGCCAAAGTTATATGTATCAGGTATACAGTTTTATATATATTATGGTTCATTAAGAACGTATAGAAACTTTACAGATAAACGTAAAATATTTTTACAGTTCCTTAACGTTATATTTATCTTCAGGTGCAGAATTGTATGATTCATGGAGTGTCCGGAGAATCAGCTGCCTGAATTACATTCGCTATAACAAGTTAATTTTTGACATCAGTGCTCATCAACCGGCATTCCTCATTTCCAGTTGAATATCAGCTCAGACCAGTCTCCATTATTTAAGTACTTTCGCAATTTTTACTTTAGCGCCAGGGGAACAGTAATCTTAAAACTTATATTCCTTCCCATATTGTAGATGCCGCTTCTTCCTGTAGGATTATTTGGATATGGCTCAAAATATTTTAGTCTGCTCATATGCGATTGATAAGCAACATTGGTGATATTACTTCCCAGCACATTAATGCTGACCAGCACTTTTCCCCGGGAATCTGTAATATCTGCACCAATACCGGCATTATAAAGAACATATCCGGGGGTGGGAGTTTCCGTATTATCTGCAGAATAAACCCTGTTCTGTCTTGCATAATAATCCATGCCTATTTTCAGATACAATGAGCTGAAATGCTTTGACTTACTTTTAATATTTGTCCTCAGTTCAGTATTAGTATGCAATGGTGGAATGAAAGGCAGATATTTTGAACTGTCATTTATCTGAATACCATTTCCTCCCTTATTTAAAGCATAGGTAGCTGAGACGGAATTTTCAAAGTGAAGCCAGTCATATGGATGAATATCAATATTTGCATCAAAGCCATTTAACTGAGCTTTGGCCTGCTGGAATTTAAAAGTCTGATTACCTTTAATGATAACCGAATCCTGTCCCAGGTGATTCAGTAACTTCTGATTGAAGATATAATTTGAAATGTTATTATTAAAAAGGTCAAGGGTGCCACTGATATGATCAGATAAATAGGAAATTCCTAAATCTTCCTGGAGGGTGAATTCAGGTTTGAAAGCGGTATTCCCAATCTGGTAGATTAGTGTTCCGGGATGAACGCCATTTGCGGATATTTCAGCTATGTTGGGTGAACGGAAACCACGGGCAATATTCGCCTTTATGACTAATTTTTTTGTAATATTATAAGTAGCGCCAAAGCTGGCTGATATACCTGAAAAGGTATGATTAAAGCTATAGAATGGACGATTTGCCAGGGCTGTATCCGGTAAATTCACCTGCCTATCAAATCCATTCAGAGGGTCTGGTCGCGTGTACATTGCATCATTCTTAAAAACACGTGTATCGTATCTTGCGCCAGCACTTAAATCCAGTTTACCAATTGTTTCTGTTATCAATACAAATGGTCCTATTTCAAACTGGTTATAATCAGGAATAATAAATTCAGTTCCCTTGTTCGTGTTGTTCTGGTACATTCCATTCAGGCCTATGGTTGTTTCCCAGCCATCTCTTGAAGGAACAGTGTATTTTACATCATAAGTAAACGTCTTCAGGTTGAGGTAAAGACCCGGAACGTCAGGGTACTGAGGATGGCTGAACTCTCTTCGGATATTTTGCTGATATCCTAAGACCAGGCCCAGTTTACTATCCCCTAAAATGAAATTATTTGATGAATAGAGGCGGTAATGCTGTATATGCTGGTGTAAAACCGTAATTTTATAAGAATCTAATTCCGCATCGGACACAATTGGTCTGAATGTATCGGCTTCAGTAATTTGTTTTGTGAATTTTCTGGTTAGTGAATCTCGACTTCCATCAGGAATTTCCTGCAGATCGTTAAAAACAGAGAAGTTGAGATCGGAATATCCCCATTTTTTATTCAAACCAACATGCCCGCTTAAGTCTGTCTCATTAAAAGCCGTACCATAAACCCGGCCGTCGTACCTGTTCTGATAATTCGTGGCTTGTTTATGCGATACTACTCCTGCCCAGTTGAGTCCGTTCTTGTTACCCCCCAGGGCAGCATGAGCTGCAATAAGACCATTATTTGTCTGGTAATTTGTTTCTATGTGACCTTTGATTGTTCCATCAGGAACCGGTGGTGGAGGCAGCATATTAATTACCCCGGCCAAAGCATCAGAGCCATATATCAAACTTGCAGGACCTTTCACTATTTCAATGTGGTCCACTGCATTTTCATCAATTTCAATGCCATGCTCATCTCCCCACTGTTGTCCTTCCTGTCTCACTCCATCATATAGTGTCAACACCCTGTTGTACCCTAATCCGTGAATAAATGGCTTTGATACGTTCGGACCGGTTGTCACGGCGCTGACTCCGGGAAGCTTTGCTATTGCATCTATAACATTCGTATTTAAATTCTGTTGCAATTCTCGACTGCTGACAGTGATCATAGGAACCGGTGCTTTCGTTATTTCGGTGGCTCTTGATGAACCGGTAACAACAACTTCATTCATCTCTGTTATAGCCTGTACCATGGCAAAATCCCTTGATGTGGTAGTTGCCAGATTGATATTTTCAATAATAGATTTATATCCCAGAAAACTGACCTGAACTATTACCCTGGTCTTTGGAAGATTTTCAAGATTATACGTACCGGTTTCATCGGCGATTGTTCCTGTCTTAAGTTCAGGTATGTAAACTGTTGCGCCTGCAACGGCTTCTCCGGTTTTTGCATCAGTAACTTTTCCTGTCAGCTTGTTTTGTGCATTTGAAATCTGATACGTTAATATCAATACACAGATGATTAATATTTTCTTCATTAAGGTGCGCTTTATATTTTCAACATATTTTTAGAAGCATTTCATAAAATGCTGTTTATCAAATTTGTTGATCAGGCGGACCACGTAATGAAAATGAATATTTTGTAAGATTGGAATAATTCTGTGTTCTGTAACTATTTAAATAACTATCCTTTGGAGCGTCATTCTGAAGAGCAATAATCCCGGCATCAGAAAGAAAAAAAGAAAACTCAAAATTGCAAATCGGACAATTATACCGGAGAACTAAGGAGTGTTTTCCACTTTCATTATTGTATGCAGATGATGTATGGTGATGTTCAAACTTAACTATCAGAGGCAGAAGAAATACTAACAGCAACAGGGATGATATAATCCTTTTTATTTTTCCGTTCATTACGATTTTTAAACTGTTGTCTTACTATCTCCTCGATTAATATTAGATTGTTTAACAAAGGTCTGAGCTTTTTGTTTTAGTATAAAAAGAAAATAATTTAAAAATCAGCAACCCTGAACATCAGATTCCCTGTCGGGAAACAACTGAATTCGTGCTGTAAGCTTTTGTATTTTATATAGATCCGGTTTAAATTGTTAAAATTTTTTCTCCTGATTTAATATAATCAGTCAATGGTTTACCCATATATCTCACATTAATCCCAAGTTTTGTTAATTTATCAGTAACTCCGAAACGATCACAGCATTCTTTACATGCTTCAACCTGAACACCATGATTAATCATTTCAATAACTTCGGTTTGTACCTGGGTATCATTCCCGACTAACCTGGCTGATGCTCCCCAAATTATGACATTAACCTCTTTCCACCAATCCTTAATTTTTGAATTAATGGCATACATTGCTAACATATTGAATACAGTATCTTTATTATCAGTAGCCCAAAGAATATTTATTTTGTCCATAATCTGTTTCTCTTTTATTTTTCTATTGAAATTACATACTCCTTATCCCTAAGCGCTTTTATTGCAACATTTAATTTATTTTGTTTTACCAGGATATAATCAGTATCATATGTTGAAATAGTAAATATGGAGATCTTTTTCTCTTTGAGAATAACTGATATATCGGCAATTACACCTACAAGAGAGAAATCTAAGGGTCCAATAATTTTTAAAATTTTCCAATCTTTACTACACGCGATTATTTCCGGCATTAAATCTGACTGAACGGTAATTACTGATAACTCATCCTTTGTTTTCGTTATGGAATAAAAATCAGATAAATAGATCCGTTCTGGTAAAACGTAATCATGCTTGAATTTATATATGGAATATTTCTTTTTTAAAACTATTAAATTCATTGTCTCCAATTTAAGGACAATCAAATTTGCGATGTATCAAAGTTAAACTTCCGGCGGTTCAGATTAGTTGCATTGGTGGCAATGTACATGCCGGCTTTATTCACTGAAGTCCTGCACAGATGTATGAAATTCAGCAGCCATGTTTATTTTGTTTCGGCAGCCTCTGCAGTCGCCGTACCCAAATGTTGACAAGCATGTTAAAATGTATTTCCGTGGACTTTTGGTGGAGGATTTAAATTATTTAATCAATATTTTCTTGCTAAGTTTAATATCTCCGGCGGAAGCGCCTATCAGTATTTCAATTTCACAAGGATCATCCTTCCACCCTTTTATTGACTCATTCCAATAACGAAGGTTCTTAACCGGAATGTCAAGTGTAACCGTTTTGCCTTCGCCTTGTTCAAGAGTGATACGTGAAAATGCCTTGAGCTCCTTATTTGGCCAATCTACAGATGGATTGATCCGATGCACGTAGGCTTGTACAACTTCGTCAGCCTTCATCGACCCGGTGTTTTTCAGCATGAATGATACTGAGATGACATCTTTCACCGAATATTTGTCTTTGTTTGTTTGTATTGATGAATACTCAAAAGTGGTATAGGTAAGTCCGTATCCGAAGGGATACATTACCGGGATATTCTTTGTATCATACCAACGATATCCAACGAGTGATTCTTCGGAATAGACCGCTGTATTTGGATCTCCGCTTATGTCTGATCCGTTTTCTTTCTTATCTGATTTTGTGGTCTTATCGGTTTCTTTAACAAGGTTGGCGAAAATATCAGAGCTCGTTTTACCCCCGGTATAGTTACCCAGGGCATAAGCCGGTGAATCTTCGAGTTTAACTGGCAGGGTAAAAGGTAAACGACCGCTTGGTGAGATATTCCCAATAAGTACATCGGCAAGTGCATTACCTCCTTCTGAACCGTTGAACCATGAAATAAGAAGTGCTTTTGAAACGGGCCTGACTATGTTGAGATCGTTTGGAGCGCCACTTACCAATACAGTAACAATGTTTGGATTAACTTTTGAAATCTGTTGAAGAAGGTTTTCCTGACCTGACGGAAGCATAATATCCTGTCTGTCGCTTCCTTCGGTTTCAACAGCCCGGTTGTCGCCTCCAATGAAAAGCACTATATCAGCCTTAGCTGCCATATCCACAGCCTCTTTGTTTAATTTTGCATTTTTTATCTCTGTTTCATGTTCTTCTTTCGCTTTTTCCTCAGCTGTTGTTTTGCGGAACATTCTCGCAAAACTAAATTCAACAGGTATATATCCTTTTGCATAAACAATCTCTGCTTTGTCTCCAATCCTGCTTTTTAGTCCTTCAAGAGGAGTAACCTCATACAACGTTTTTACTCCTGCTCCCATACCCCCAAGAGCCATTGTCTGAGTTGCATTAGCACCAATAACAGCAATTACCTGTTTTTTGGAAAGGGAGAGAGGAAGAATCCCATCATTCTTTAGCATAACAATTGATCGTGATGCAATATCATAGGCAATCTTCTGCTGTGCGGGTTGCGAAGTAACTTCTTTATTTGCCTGATCAGCAGGTATTGGTTTAATAGCTAATCTGACACGTAAAATTTCACGTACGCGCTGATTAATTATTTCCTCCGAAACAATACCCGCCTTAACCGAATCGAGAAGAGCTTTTCCCAGATATTTCTCACCAGGCATTTCAACATTCAGACCGTTTTTTATGGATTGCACAGTGCTGTGTGTGCCATTCCAGTCAGATATAACCATTCCGCTGAAACCCCAGTTACCACGGAGTATTTTGTTAAGCAGAGTGTCGTTTTCAGAACACCACCATCCATTGACCTTATTATAGGCTGCCATTACACCATAGGCGTCTGCTTCTTCAACTGACGCCTGAAAAGGAGGAAGATATATCTCACGCATGGCGCGTTCACCTATAATTACATTTACAGTTCCACGATTATTCTCCTGGTTATTCATTGCATAGTGTTTAATGCATGCGGCCACACCATTGTCCTGAACTCCTTTTGTATATCCAACAGCAAGCCTTGAGCTTAAAAACGGATCTTCACTTAAATATTCATAAGTGCGTCCTCCGGTAGGTATTCTCTGAATATTGATAGCCGGACCAAGCAGCATATCCTTGCCACGAAGCCTCGCTTCACGTGCCATTCCTGTTCCGTACGCATATGCAAGTTCCGGACTCCATGTTGCCGCAAGAGCCGATCCGGTTGGGAAAAATGTTGCTTTATCTGTTTCCCATCCAAGTGGATTCCAGCTCCTGGGTTCCATCTCCTCACGGATGCCGAAAGGTCCATCCGTATATACTATATCAGCAATACCAAGTCTTTCTATCCCGGCAGAAACAAACATGTATTTTGCATGAAACATATTTATTTTCTCCTCAAGGGTCATTTTGGTGATGATGCTGTCTATCTGTGGATCATACCGAAGTAAGGCCGATTTATGAACATTCTCTCTTGTACAGCTAAAAAGAATAGTTGCACAGACAATCAGACTAAGATGGTTATAATTCATATTATGAAATTTAGATAATTTTGGTTTTCTAATATACAGAATCATTTGATATTTAAATGTCAACGCCATGTATTTTTGTAATATATACAGAATAATCTGGTAGTCAGAAAGGATGATCAAAAGAATTACATTATTCTTAATAAAAATGATAAAGCATCAATCTGTTCCGCGTGGAAATTTCCAGCGTAAGTTTCATGCGGAAAGGACTTTAAAAAAATCTGCGACAAAGAAACCGCTCTTCACAGATGTTCAGGTTTATATCAATTTCAGGATTGGCAAGTATTATAAACTTGTAGTCAAATTTAAAATTACTGACTGCAATTCATTACAATCATTAGCTATAAAATCCGGTCGATGTAACAATAATTCTTCTATGGTGCCAAATCCGTATGTTACTCCAATCGATTTCATTGAATTATTCTTTGCTCCAATAATATCATGTTTTCTATCTCCAACCATTACACAGTTTTTTGTTTGCAAACTATGAAAAGAAATAGCATAAGAGATTATTTCTGTTTTATCAGTACGTGAATTATCAAGATTGCTACCAATAGTACCACTGAAATATTTGTCCAACTCAAAGTATCTCAGGATTTGTTCCGCGAAAACGGTTGGTTTCGATGTCGCTACGAATAATTTTATTTTATTCACGATTAATGACTCTAAAAGTTCTTTAATTCCCGGGTAAACTTTATTTTCATAAATTCCCTTATGTGAAAAATATTCTCTGTATAATTCTAAAGCTTCATCAGCACGTTTTTCTGTGAGGTTATATCGGGTTAAGAAAGAATCTCTTAGCGGAGGTCCGATAAATGTGTCAAGTTCAGTAACCAGCTCTTCTTTTATTACAAGTTTATCAAGTGCATAAAGAATCGAATTAATAATTCCTTCTCTGGGATTTGTTAATGTCCCGTCAAGATCAAATAATACTGTGTTGATTTTCTTATTCATATTATGATTTCGCAGGAAACATCTTTATTCATATCGTAACGCTTCGACAGGATTCCTGCCCGATGCTTTCCATGATTGCGCAGAAACAGTAATAACTGCTATTAACATAGCTGTTAACCCGGCCAAAGCAAAAACCCACCAGCTCAGGGTAGTTTTGTAAGCAAAGCTTTCCAGCCATTTCCTCATAAAAAAGTAAGCTAATGGGATTGCCATTACAAAGGATATCATTATCCATTTCAGAAGATCCCAGTTTAGCATTAGCATTATTTCACTTATTCTGGCGCCATTTATTTTGCGTATTCCTATTTCTTTTGTACGGCGTTGGGTCGTTAACAGCGACAATCCAAGAAGTCCCATTGAACAAATAAACAAGGCTATGAATGTAAAGATTGATAGCAGCTTTGCCTGTAACAGCTCTGTCTTGTAAACATTTTCATACATCGAACTTACATACTCGTATTGAAATGGATATTCAGGGAACAATTTAGTCCAGACGCTTTTAATGTCAGCCAGGGCTTTTTCCCGGTTGCCTGGTCTGAATGAAACCACAAAATTTATCAGCCACAGGTCTTTTCGTTTAAACATGACCAATGGCTCTATCTCTTTTTTTATGCTTGACAGGTGAAAATCCCTCACTACACCGATAATTTTTCCGGCTGGAATTTTAATATCCCCAATGTTGGTGATAAGTTCGAACTCTTTTCCAATTATCTCATGTGGATTTGTATAATGTAGTCTCCTCATCGCCGACTCATTGATAATATACTCGCCTGAACCTTCATTATCTACATTCTTTTCAGAAAAATTATTCCCGGCCAAGAAATTCAGGTTGAATATGCTCGCAAAAGAATAGTCGCAGGGGAAGATTCCAATATAATTATCAGCTTTATTTGTTTCGTCTTTAATGTAGCCTTCCATTTTGAACTCAAACATGTCGTTTGCCTCGCCACCCGGAGGTTCCATCATCGCTGAAACATTTCTGATGGAATTAAATTTAAGCAGTTCTTGCTTAAAGACCTCAAACTTGTTTTGTACATTGCTATGTACCTCTTTAAAACAAATCAGATCATCAGTTTCAACACCCATGCTGCTATCAAGCGCATAATTGGTTTGCCGATGAATTACAAAGACTGCAACAATCAGCCCTATTGAAATTGTATACTGCAGTACTATTATGCTTTTGCTTAACCCTTTTCTTCTGATCTTGTCTTTATTCTTATTATAAGAAGATGATTTTATGTTGCTTATTCTTTGTTTAATTAATGGTAAAATGCCTGACAGGATGCCAAAAAAACTAAACAGCACAACAACTGATAAAATAAAAGGAGCATTACCCGTGAACAAGTTTAGTGCAAAATGTTTCTGAATGAGTATGTTTGCTAATGCTGCAATAAATGTGCTTATTACAATGGAAGCAAAGACAATGATAATTCCTTCGTATAAGAAATATTTCAGATTCATCCAGCCTGAAGAACCTGACACTTTGCTGACAAACAGATATTTATCACTATAGCCGGCCATGCCAATGTTAAGGTTAGAATAGTTGGTCATTGCAATGAACAATAGTATCAATGCTGCTATAGACAGGGTATATATAACTGACATACTGCTGTTGGCCTCTATCTCCCGCAGTTTATTGGAATGCAGATGTATGTCTGAAATTTTTTGCAGATGGGCTTCTGTTTTTACTTCCTCTGTTTTGTTAACTATATGTGAAAGATAGAATTCTTTAAATCCTGATACTATATTGTCAGGATTGGCATTTTCGGACAATAGTAAATATATCCATGACCAGTCTTCAAAAAAAGATTTGTCAATGGGTGTAGTAATAAATTCGGGGTGGAAATGGCTGTTTTGAGGAAAGTTCTTCATTATGCCTTTTACGGTAAAATCTGTATTGTTACCATAGAATTGTCCTTTTGGCAATGTCAGTATCTGTCCTATGGGATTAAGATTTCCGAATACTCTTTTAGCAAAACTTTCGGAAACTACCATTGAACCAGGATTATTCAATATATTTTCAGGGTTTCCAACCGAAAGCTCAGAATCAAACACTTTAAAAAAAGTACTATCACAAACAAAGGCCTCTCTGACTTCAATAAATTCTTCATTAAATTTCATTACCCCGCCACGGACAGGGACTAATCTCACATAGTTTTCTATTTCAGGAAAGTATTCAGCCATTTTGGGGATGTAAAAGGGATTACTCATCCTGGCAAAATGTTTTCCTGAAAAAACCAGCGGGCTGGTAGTGGTAAACCGGTAAATACGGCTTGAATTTTTATGAAAGCTATCATAGGTCAACTCGTTTTTCAGGAACAACACTATTAGCAATATACTGCTCAATGCCAGACTTAGCCCTACTACTTTGATAAGATTAAGAATAGGTCTTTTTAGAACATTTCTGATGGCAAATATTAATGTCATATAATTTTTAATCTCTTTTGGGTTTAATTCCCCGCCAACAGAGGTGCATCCTGACTGAAGGTATTCTGTTTATTTTGTCATTGTTATTACCGCATTTCTGTAAAAACGATCTTGAAAAGTACTTGATTTCTATATTCACGTATTGAATATCTGTAATTACAATGCGGGCCGGGTCTTATATTCATTTTTGATTGAAAAATTGATTTACGGTTTTGCAGAATTCTTTTGGATGCTCAATTAATGTACCATGACCTGAATTCGGTAAAATCCAAAGTTCTGCTTTGGGAATATTTTGGAAAATCAGCACTGTATGTTCAATTCTTATAATATCGTGGTCGCCGCAAATTATGAGGCATGGAGTTTTGATTTTCCTTAATGATGCCAGACTGATATTCGGCTGTTCCCAGTCGAGCATGAATATTTTCCAGGAATTCTTCTCATCGGTAGTTAATTTCGGCTGATATTTCAGAGAATCATAATAATGTTTTTCATCTTTCCATAAACCCGGTATTAAGGCTGTTGAATCGGGCCACAAGTTCGCACCAGTTGATGCCAGTTTTCTTACTTTTTCCGGATGTCTCAATGCTACTTCCAGGGCAACAATTCCGCCGTCGCTCCACCCAATGATGTAAGACGAATCGATTTTCATCTGATCGAGTAAGCCAGAAACATCATCTGCCATCATTTCAAAACTCAGAGAATCACCGGTGTCAATAGATTTGCCATGAGCCCTGCTGTCGACAGCTATTGTGCGATATCTTTTTGAAAAATATGGTATTATACTTGCCATTGAGGAAATACTTCCTCCGTTTCCGTGAAGAAGCAAAAGAGGCTTACCTTTTCCATATTCTTCAGTATACAGTTTTATACCCCGTACATCATAGTATTTTCCGGCTTTTGAATTATTGCCGTATTGATGTTTTTGGGCATATAGGAAATTGCTTAGGAACAGGCAACATAATAAAAGGTAGATTGACTTCATAGAGTATATTAATGACTATGCGATGTTAAATTTATAATAATTATTTGGGATAATAGTTTATTCAGGGGTGTGACGGCCGACTTTGTTCGCCGTAGCCGATACATGCATCGCTGTCGGTAAACAGTTAGCAACCGAAGGAAGGAGCTCAGCCCTACTGACTTTGTAGGGTCAGCAGGATAAGTCCCGGTACCTGTTAATTGTCTGGATTTTAATATTTTATATTTAATTGAGTTCAGTGTTTTCTATCAAATAGTTATGTTCCAGAGAGTCATCTTTCTTAGGTGGGAGGGAGGGAAATTTCGAAATTTTTATAATCCGAAGTTTTTGAACAGATAGTATTTCGGAAAATCAATAACGATCGTAAACAGAAAGGAAAATCCAAAGATCGTAAGAACTATTAACAGGCTTAACGAAGGAATAAGTATTCCGAATATAGCAATAACTGCAAAGACGATTATAGCTGATGTACTTGATATAAGTAATCCTTTTCCCGGAAGAGATGACCAGAAATGTCTTCTTTCCCTTACGATTAACACCCTGAATTGGCTGTTAAATATAAGGCTAAGCATTACAAGTGTGGTTAGTTCATTCCATTGTAAATGAAAATAGTATTTACCTGCCAGGATTACACTAAGATCTTCCAAAACATAGCATAACGCCGGAATAAGAGATGCTAAAATATTATCCTTCACATTCCATTTATTAGGATTACTGGTATGTTTAACATTGTCGGTCGCCAGTGACATGGTTACGAAATCATTTGCAAATACTAAAAATGACACCCCAAGAAGAGTAAGTAAAATGTTATGCAGCCAGAAGAAACCAATTGTGAGTAAAACGACAAATTCGATGACTTTGGCAACTTTGTTGATTACCCATGTTAGCATTCGCTGATAAGTCTGTCTGCTTATTGTTATTGTATCGATTATTACACCTACACCTGTTTCGGTCAGGACTACACTCGCTGCCGCCTTTGCAACATCGGTTGAATTACTGACAGCTATGCCCATTTCAGCCTGCTTCAGTGCAGGTGCATCGTTAACACCGTCACCTGTCATTCCTATCATGTGCCCTCCGGATTGTAAAAGCTTCACAATGGTATACTTGTCCTCGGGATATATCTCTGCAAACCCATCACATTCATTAACTGTCTTTAATTGTTGATCTGCACTTAGATCCTTAATATCCGCCATTCTGATAATATTATTCCCAATACCAATCTGATTGGATATTTCTTTTGCTATATCCATACTATCTCCAGTTAGCATCAATGGCTTTATCCCAAGCTGCCTGGCCTGGGCTATCATGCTTTTTGAATCCGGCCTGGGTGGATCTGCAAGCGGTAGTAATCCTACAAGCTGAAGATTCTTCAGATCATCTCCTTCTGACCTGGCAACTGCTATAGTTCTGTAACCTTTCTTCGAAAATCCATCCACTGCTTCATTGACTTCCTTTAGTGTTCCTTTGTCTGTGTCATGACATAAAGACATAATCACCTGTGCAGCGCCTTTAACAGCCCTGAATTGCTTTCCGCCGACTTCAATAATTGCCTCTGTTCTCTTAACAGATGGATCGAAAGGAGTGTAAGATATTTGTTTGTAATCATCATTATTTACTCCCGAAATGGTAGCATACCCAATAATTGCAAGATCAATCAGGTCCATTCCTTCTTTGTGGGATGCAAGTGAGGCAATTCTGAGAACATCTTCTTTCCTGTACCCGGAATAGGCGATGCTATCGATAACCGATAACTTGTTTTGTGTGATCGTTCCTGTCTTGTCAAAGCAAATAATATCAATAGAGGCTGCATCCTCCACGGAATCAAGCCTGGTTACCAACGCCCCTTTATTTGCAAGCTCTCTTGCCCCGACAGATTGCACAATGGTAAGAACTGCCGGAAGAGCTACAGGAATTGCTCCCAAAAGAAAAATAACTACAAATGTAAGTATGATTAAGATGCTTATATGCATCAGTAAAGCAGATGCTGTGACTAATACAGAAGCAGCTATACCAAGATACATCATATATTTTACCACAGCCATCATTACTTCCTGCTGATGTGATTTTGGTTTTGCTGTTTTTACCAGCTCGGTTGTTTTACCAAAATAGGTATTTACTCCGGTATTTATAACAATACCCATAGCTTCTCCGCGCCTTACTATGGAACCGGAGTAGATGATGTCAGATGCACCAGTTTCCATTGGCATGGATTCTCCGGTAAGGGCTGACTGATCAACCGAAAGCTCTCCGGTTAAAATCCGGGTATCAGCTGGAACGATATCCCCGAGTTTAACAGATATTACGTCGCCGATCACAATCCATTTAGCATCTTCTTTTGTCCATAATTTATTCCGAAGGATCTTTGCCTTGATCGCTAATTTTTTCTTTAAAAGCTCAATAACCTTTTGTGAGCTACTGGAATGTATTTGTCCGATTATTGCATTTATCGTGAGTAGCAAAAAGATTATCACTCCTTCCAGGTAATGACCCAATGCAAAAGAAAGACCCATGGCCAATTCGAGCAGCCATGGCATTGGCCCCCAATAACGGAGAAGAAATTCAAAAAGAGGATGTTGTTTAATTTCAACGATTTCGTTAGTGCCAAATTTATCGAGACGATCCTTCACATCCTCATCCGAAAGACCTTCTGTTGTTGTTTCCAGGAGTTTAAAAGTATCTTCCAATGATATGTTTTTATATTCAGATGTTGCTCTGATTTTTAAATCCATTTTGATATCAATATTAAATACAATGAATACTCTTTTTCTAAATTAATGTAATTTATTAAGAAAGTCAAATTTATCCGGGAGTGTCAGTCAAAGTTGGTAGCCTGATTGCGCACTTTTGCGGGCTTTGGTTTTGAGCAGTTCAAGCGGCTTGCGAAAGACATGATCCTTCATCTGGTGGACGCGTCGGTCTGATTTGTTACATGTAGCTGTTACATGCTTCAATGTCGGCAGACCTCCGGGGACCTTGCCCTGCAAAACGGTGGACAAGCTCACCACAGGCTATTTAATCTTAACTTGACTATTGGCTATAGGATATATCGATAATTTCAAAAACAACATCTTCCCTGGCTTGTTTTAAAATAACTTTGTCTCCGGTTTTTTTACCTGTTAATGCTCTGGCTATTGGTGATATAAAGGAGACTTTCCCTTTGGAAATATCTGCTTCATCAACGCCGACAATTTGAAAAGTCTGAATACTTTTGGCCGCTTCTATTTTGAGATTTATCATTGCACCGAATCTTACTTCATTAAGAGGTTGCTCGTTTAGATTAACTATTTTGGCTTCAGAAATTCTGTTATTCAAGAGTTGTAATTTTGCATTAATATAGTTTAAAGCGATTCGTTTCTCATTCTCATTGGCATTATTCAGATTGTTTTTTTCATCTTCAAGCATTTTTTTCTCAGCTAATAGTTGATTCATACCAAATGGGGTAACAAAGTTAGTCACTCCTGCTGGTAAATATGCCCTCTGTGGTACCCTAGGAACTTCTTCCTGATCGTCTTCTTTAACAAATCCTCTGCTCATAGCTTAAAAAATATAATTTTCGTCTTTCTTCCAGGAAGTACAAATTTCAGGTCATTCTGTTTCAGGACGACTCATTGCAAATTGTAAACCTAACTGCTAGGCGGTTTGGTTAGTTGACAGTCCGCCAACTGGTGGGCATGTCAGCATGCAACCATATTGACCTTGTCTTGGCAGCGCGACATCCCGAAAGTTATAGGGATGGAAAAACTGTTACAAGCACCTTACCTTTTTATCCATGTCAGGCAAAGTTAAGTTAAGATTTGCTAACTGCTTCAATCTTTTCGGCACATACTATTTCATTTTCCATTGCTTTTTCCACACGGCATATATTTTCTAAAAACTTTTATGTTAAATTCTCCTTTTGATACATGTATTCTACTACTGTCAGGTGATATTAAATCGCCCTCAAATGTGCCGGTAAGAACATCATCCTTACTGTTGGTAATAAAAACATTCCGGCCATAAAAATTATCAAGTGAGTAGTGGCCATTTGAAACACTATTCCAATCCTGGAATTTGTAAAATTGTATTTCAGCATATTTACAATAGTCAGGAACAGGAGGCTCAACAGGTAATGATTCCGGTGAAATCCCCATGATATAAAGAGCAATGACGTATGTCGAATCACATCGGATCAAAGTAATTTGTTTCAAAGTATTGTTGCAATACCCATAATAGTAGCAATTTGAGAAGCTATCAATAGCAGCAACCTTTTCGATATGGTCCGTAAAAGATTTGTACTCATCCCCAAAGTAACCCCTGATGCAACCCAAAGGTATTATTGAGTCAGATTTTTGGATGGTTTGATTAGGAGGACTAAGACTGATTTTGTCAGAAGATTCCTTTGTACAAGCATAAAATAGTGTGAAAACTATCATCATGAAAATCCTACTGGACAATAATATTGACTTCATAATTTAGTTTTTAGCTATTGTAAGATAGGAGTGTTTAATATTTCTGCTTAAAAGAGTAATTGTTTATACGTCTAATACTTTTAGCGTCTATTCTCAAAATGATTAAGCATACGCTAAAGTTACCTAATTTATTGAGAATTCTGTATTAAAAGTCATAGCTTTTTATATTGTCATCCGAGATTGAGAATTGTATCGAAATAATTCATATGAAATTTCTGTTATTATTGATTAATAATTAAGAAACAAGCCACCAATGGGGGTAGCCAAATGAGGACGACACGAAATGGTGGACGAGCTAGCTTCAGGCAATTAATTATACCATACTTGTTACTGGATGGTTAGTTTTAAAACTGTTATGATGTGCAAGAACTCTGTCGTCAAATCATTAATCATTCCATATAGGCAGAGACAGACTGCAAACCTCTTCCGGCAAACTTTAAACTTTTCATTGATATGGGTGGTAGGGTTTAAAGGATGTTAGCGGTTGGCAATTTTTCTTCGATTCATACGTATTAAAAGGAATGTTTATCCAGGCTAGGTTAATGAGAAGTTATGACTATTTCAATGCTTTTCTGGATTTTAAAAATTCTTCTCTCATTTTTGCCAGATCAAAAGAAGAACAATCAATAATTATCTCACGCACAATCTCTATTGGCATCTCGTTCTTATTATTAAAATTGATGCAGCCTTTCTGGAAATTCGCTAAAGGTAAAAGAGTCTTGTACTTTGAATGCAATGTTTTCAAACCATATATTGGCATTAAATGCAATGAAATATAGTGTTTCATACTGGCAAGGCCATATTTCATTACTCCTTTACACTTATAGACAATCATTTCTTTTCCCATCACTGATCCCACTCCGGCAATAACACTTTTATCATTTTTGATAATAGTCGTATGAATATCCGACAATATATTTTGCCTGTCTGCAGCCTGGTTAGCAATGTAAGCTTCAATTTCCATACTCATTTATTTTTGCTTGCCGTTAACTTACTTTTGCGGATACGACAGAGTTAAAATTGACAGGGTAAAAAGTTCATTTTGTTCCGGCATTTGCTTTCTTATCATATTCCGCGTCAACAGGTTCCCAGAGTTCTATCTTATTTCCTTCGTTGTCAAGGATGTGTACAAATTTTCCATAATCATAAACTTCGATTGAGTCTAAAATTGTGACGCCATCTTTTTTTAACTCAGCCACCAGGTTAACCAGGTCGTGTACTCTGTAATTGATCATGAATTCCTTTACGGAAGGGTCAAAATATTTGGTTGAGTCCGAGAAGGCACTCCATTGAGTTATACCATACTTTGTTGGATCATCACCCTGACGCCATTCGAAGCTAGTCCCGTACTGGTCCATGTTAAATCCCAGATGCTTAGAATACCATTCTTTTACTTTTTCAGGGTCTTTGCATTTGAAAAAGACACCACCAATGCCAGTCACTTTTTTCATAATTGCAGATTTAACTTGTTTTCCAGGGATAAATTGTCGGGTAAAGAATCCTGAGAAGAAAATCAACAGGATTAAGGAAGTGATCAGGATAGCTTTTTTCATATATCGATTTCTTATTTCACTGTTTGATATCACATCAGCTGAGATTTGTTTCTAATAAAAGACAAAATGTAGGATTAAAAAAACACCAGAATTCAAAATCAAAACTCAGACCTGAAGTAAGCCTCGGAAACCCCTCATGCCATAGTAAGATTCTGCACCATTGTGATAAACAAAGACATGGTCATATCGACGATCACAAAAGAGTGCGCCTTTGAGTTTTCTAATCTCATCAGGTGTCTTTACCCAGCTTGAAGTTTTCGAATCGAAGTTTCCAAGTTTTTGCAATTCACGATATTGTTCTTCTGTTAAAATTTCAATGCCCATGGCAGATGCCATATCCATAGCGGTATCTTTTGGCTTAAATTTCTTTCTTGACTCAAGCGCTTCATGGTCATAACAAATATTTCGGCGGCCATCAGGGCTTTCCTCGGAACAGTCATAAAAGATGTATTTGCCGGTATTTTTATTATAAGCAACAACATCCGGCTCTCCGCCGGTTCTCTCCATCTCATTGAGTGACCAAATTTTTTCAGTATCAGCTCCAAGCTTTGCCTGTACTTTATCCCATTTAAGATCTTTATGTCGGTTCATGTTGTTCTCGAAACGGACTTTCAATACTCTCAGTAGTTCTTCACGTTGTTCCGGTGACAACTCCTTTTTTGTTTCAGGATTCGACATAGTTTTATATTTACAAAGGAAGAAATCTTATATTGTTCTATTTAACATATGTACCAGGTTCAATGTTCAGATTTTAAAAATCTCTGTCGTATCGGGGACCCTGCTAAATGCTAACCTTTTACAAATTCCCAATCCTTTATCTCTTCAAAGGTTTTGTATCCTTCTTTAACGGAAGGATGAGTTAAGACTGATTCTACACTTACTTCAGGGATTAAATCATCGGCAAGGCCGTTTTTAATGAATATAAAATTGAAGCCTAATTCATTTGCCCCCACAAGTCTGTAGTCTTTCTTTTTTGCCAGATTAACCATTGCGACAGGAGAGGCCCCATGATAATCAGGATGTTTTTTAGAGTATTCTGATTCAGGGTCATAAGGCACAATAATATTATTAAGTCCGAATTCATTATGGGTTTCAATAATAACAACTTTAGGATCGACAATTGATAAAGCATCCCAAACCCAATAATCATTTCCGTCAATGTCAATTGAAAGAAGCCCAATCTCTCCATAAAAGCCGCCGTTTGCGACTATTTGATTTACGTTTTCACGGGTTACTTTTTCACAAATGA
>WSSedB1CaDRAFT_10000333_pt1 | contig 21446 bp, 12 predicted proteins | sample WetSurSB1Cattail_FD_9460 | JGI IMG/M metagenome (IMG submission 9460)
CGATGGGTGTTTACGGAAACTACTACTTGAAGCGGGCCATTGTTGCAATGATCGGGCTGGGCGCGAACCAGCCGGATGACGCGATCTACCCTCTGAACATAGGCGATGCCGACGGAAGGCCGCTCCTTGGACAGAACAACTATGTCCTCCACTTCAGCAAGGAACAACTGCCGCCCGTCGACGCTTTCTGGTCGCTGACGATGTACGACGCAGACGGTTTTCAAGTAGCCAATCCGATCAATCGCTTCGCAATCGGCGATCGTGACAAGCTGAAATTCAATCCGGATGGCTCGTTGGACCTTTATATCCAGCATGCCAACCCGGGGCCGGAGAAAGAAGCCAACTGGCTGCCTGCGCCAGCAACGGGGACACTGGGTATCACCCTGCGGCTCTATGCGCCGCGCGCGGCGGCGATCTATGGCCGCTGGACGCCTCCAGCTGTGCAGCTTGTGGAGAGTTCTGCGGACGTGATGCCGCAGTAAAATGCGCGATTACCAGAACGATCTCGCAGCATCGGGCATCATCATTTGGGTTATGGGCGGTTTGTCGCCCATCCTTGAATTGCTTCTGCGTTAACATTCGCCCGATTCCTCTCGCACGATCGCCTGATTTCGACCGAACCAGTCAGCGTCACTACCCCCGGCCAATCCCAGGCCAAATTCGACGGCCGTGCCGTAAATCCCTGAAAAACTGCGCAGCTTTAGCCCCTGAGGGAAGGGTTGCTTTTGAAACAGGTGCTTGATCAGAGGCTTCCCAACGTTTGTGGTATTGGGCGCGCCCCAGGTGCTTCAGCGCTGCCCGACTTGAGCCACCCTGGCGCAGGAAACGCCGAACTGGTGGGCCCGGAGGGATTTGAACCCCCAACCAAGGGATTATGAGTCCCCTGCTCTAACCGTTGAGCTACAGGCCCTTCCTTTAGAATCATCTATTTACGGGGTACGTTTGGAGATCAGAAATCTTCTGTACCTAAAAACGTAGCTACTTCTTACCAGTTGACGCTTCCAGAGCCCGCAGATTGAGCGTTTCTAGCCGATCGAATACAAGCTGCACAGTCTCGCCCGTGGGATGTACGTATCGTTGCGAAACCGTCACACTGGAGTGCCCCGCCACTTTCATGATTGTAAACGCGTCGGCTCCAGCTTCACCCATCCGGGTAAGAGCTGTGTGCCTCAGTGAGTGCAAGACGAATTCTTTGGAGAACCGATGCAACTTCTTGCCCTTTACAACCGGGCGGCATACCTTGGCGTGCATGTGGGCGAGGCTGATATAAGGCTGCTCTAGCGCCAGCCATCCGTGGCAAGAGGCTGGCCGGGGCTCCTCGTGGGGCGACCAACTCATGTGGCCAGAGTTGTGGTGCCCCTCCGGCAGATTCTCGGAGATGACCGGGTAGCTTGCGAGTAGATTGAGAAGCTATCAGGTGAACTAGCTCGATCAATTTGACAATCTGTTTAAGGTCGATTCTCGTACTCGACTCTCTCTCATTATGAGAATCGCAACCATACCAGAGAAGCTACTAAGCCGTCGCCGAGCGATCATAGCCAAGTCGTCATGAAGAACCCGGAACTAGTCTCCGCCATGAGGCGGCGGGGTGACTCGTGGCGCGTCATCTCGGAACGGCTAGGGGTAGGGGCGACACCGCCCGTCGAGCATTCCAGAGCCGTTCCAAAACCCTGTGCTCTATGCCTCCTGTAAACGCTTGATTCGAGGATGTCAGAATCGGATAGTTCGACCGTTCCAAAACCGGGTGTTATAGGCAGGCAGCGGGAACCGCTCCCGTCACAGCGGCCGACGTGTCGGAAGCAACGGAATGTCGCTGCCAGCAACCGGTCGGGCTCATTGTCAAACCTCGCACACGAGGCGGATGACCCTGCTTAACCCCTAAGAATTCTCGCAAAACTGCCAGTTGCCCACTTCGGACCCGGCTGTTAGTTTTCACCCGTGTGTAGCGAAGCTCGTCGCATCCTGAGCCGGTCCAAATCCGTTTCCCGGCGTTAGCTCGAGGTTCGATGTGAACGTCGTAAAACGAACGATGGCTCGGTCGCTTTCTCCCTCGGTGGACCACAATAAGCGCCCCCGTGGCCTTTTCCGGTTGGATGTTACGCGCAAAGCTGGGGCCACTTCTAGCTTTCAGGCTCTTTTTGAAGATGCTCCCGATGCGATGCTGATCTACGACTCGGAGGGTCGCATCGCTGAGGCCAATGCGCACGCCGAAGAACTCTTCGAATCCCGCTGGAACGAACTGGTTGGCGGCGACTTGAAGGAACGCATTCCCGGCCTATTTGTGAACATCGCTGAACCACAGCCCACGGGTTTACCCAAATCCTCACCTCACAATCTTGCGCTGGTGAGGAAAGATGGAAGTCGGATTCCAATTGAGATCAGTGTGAGTGAGTTCGAGAACTCCGAAGGCGCGTGGAGCTTTTGCATCCTGCGGAGGAGGAGCCCGACGGACTCCGAGAAGATCTTAAAAAGTCAGTTGGAATTCGAAGGTGCCTTGTCGAAGCTCTCGGCGACATTCATCAACCTCCCACCGTCCCAAGTGAACGCGAAGATTAAAGAGGGATTGCAGACTTTCGCTGAGGCCCTGGGGGGAGATCGCTCCTCGATCGCTGTGATCGACCGTGAATCTGGAGACCTCTTCGCAACCCACTCGTGGGCATGCCCCGGCGCGCCGGAGTTTCCGCCCCTGATGGTGAAAACCGTGCTGCCATGGCTTGCAAAACAAATCAAGATGGGTGAGCCGGTACTGGCAACCACGCCGGACGATTTCCCGCCTGAGGCTGTCGCCGAGAAGCGGTACATGGAGTCGCTCGGTCTCAAGTCTACACTGGTCGTTCCACTTCGTGTCGGCGGTACCGTAATCGGCCTTGTCTCTTGCAGCAGCTTTCGAATGCACCAGAAATGGGATCCAGTGCAGATCTCGCGGTTCCAGGCCGCCGCCGAGGTGTTTGCCAATGCTCTAGCCCGAAAGCAGGCCAATGAAAATCTGCAGAGCGCCTATGCAGAGATTCGAGGTCTGAAAGAGCAACTTGAAAAGGAAAACATCTATCTCCGGCAGGAGATAGCACTCGAGCATCGTCACCATAAGGTTATTGGCAAGAGTTCCGCCATTCGTGAGGTTCTCAAAAAAGCCGAGCAAGTCGCCCGCACTGATTCCACCGTGCTGGTTTTGGGTGAAACCGGAACAGGCAAAGAGCTAATTGCCAGAACAATTCACGAGATGAGCGGCCGCAGCAAACGGGCGTTGGTCAAGACCAATTGTGCAGCACTGCCCGAGACTCTGATTGAAAGCGAGCTCTTTGGACGGGAAAAGGGTGCATACACCGGTTCCCTCGCTCGTGAGATTGGAAGATTCGAACTTGCGGACCAGTCGACCATCTTCCTCGATGAAATCGGAGAACTCCCTCCCGAAGTTCAAGCAAAGCTCTTGCGGGTTCTGCAGGAAGGTGAATTCGAGCGTCTCGGCAGTTCCAAAACGATCAAAGTAAACGTGAGGGTCATTGCAGCAACCAGCCGGGACCTCCAGGCCATGGTCAACGAGGGTAAGTTCCGCGCCGATCTCTTTTACCGCCTTAACGTCTTCCCGATCGTTGTTCCTCCATTGAGAGAGCGAATCGAGGATATTCCCGATCTTGTCTGGCACATCCTCGGCGAGATGGCACCCAGAATGGGACGCACGATTGAAGGGGTGAACGCCGGAACCATGTCGGCGTTTCAACGGTACGCATGGCCGGGAAATGTTCGAGAACTACGCAATGTCATTGAGCGCAATTTGATTCTCAACAGAGATTCAGTTTTCCGCGCTGAGTTCCCGGAGATGAATCAGAAGGTCGGCCGTGATTTGCCCAATCTTGCCGCAGTCGAATCCGAATACTTTCTCAGCGTGCTTGAGGCAAAAGGCTGGCGGATTCGAGGTAAAGGCGGAGCTGCGGCGAGCCTGGGCCTGAAGCCGACCACGCTCGAATCACGAATGAAGAAGCTCGGCATCGTGCGTCCAAGCTAGAGCCTCCGAAGCCATCGGAGATTCTCCAACTGCTCGTTGCCCCTAATTCGCCCCATTCTGCAACTCCATCTCAAGCTCTCGCAAATCCCTTCATATCTGGCAGTTGCCAGCAGCGCTGGAGCCATCCTCATTTGGACAGCGGATTGCTATATCACGGTTAGCGATTTTGGGGTTCAAACCCGCGAGAGGTTGCCTTGTGTGTTTAGAACGGGGTTCTGGCCACGGCGGGTTCTCAGGATCGGAGACTCATGATTATCGAGCAGTTGAACATTTCTGTACCTCGCGGAAAAACGACGGAACTCGGACGAGCACTGGCCTCTTTGATTGGTCCCACCCGGATTGAGTCGGGCTGCTTGAGTTGCCGTTTGTTTCGAGACTGGCAAGCCCCCGATGAGCTTGTGGTCGAGGCGAACTGGGCGACGCTAGAAGACCTTATCCGCCATCTGCAATCCGAGACATACAAGCGGCTCCTCCTGCTAATGGAACTGGGCCGAATGCCTCCAAAACTGCAGTTTTGCAGTGTGCAGGAAGTGAATGGACTGGACCTGGTAAGGCAGGCTCGGGAAGGTAATGCACAAGAACTGGCCGTAACGGCAAACCCAAAGGAGATATCACGATGAGCGCAGCAACTTTAACGCATCCCGAAACCCATATCAAGGCCGATAAGGCCAGGATCGACCGGCTGAAAGAACAACTCAGGAGCACGCCTCAGGACCTCGACTTCGAACGAGTCAGGATCATGGCGGAGGTTTACGAGGAAACCGCCGGTGATTCTCAGATCCTCCGGCGGGCCAAATTCATGGCCACCCTGCTGGACAGGAAGAAGCTTTACATCGACGACAACCTCTTTGTCGGCGCCATGGCAGGTAAAGTCAACGGCGTCTACACCTATCCTGAATGGCAGGTGGATTGGATGAAGGAGGAGAAGACGATCGAAAAATCGCCGACTCCGGAAGATAAGAAGGCGAACGAGTGGGCGCTCGAATACTGGGGCCGACGTGCGATGAAACCCCGGACGGCAGCGATCTTTCAGAGGCGCTTTGGATATGACGCCAACACCAGCTACGACGCTGGCCTCATTGCAGCGTTCTCTGACTGGCCGGCCGGTGGTGGCAATCTCAATTACCCACGGGTTTACCGGGAGGGCCTCGCCAGCATGATCAAGGAGGTGGAGCAGCGGCAGATGGCCCTGGAGATGCGTATGCCGAACCTCTCCAAGTTCTATTTCTATGAGGCCTCACTCATCGTGATGAGGGGGGTGATCCGCTATGCCCATCGTTATGCCGAGCTGGCCCGCGAAATGGCGGCGAAAGAGAAGAACCCCGAGCGGAAGCAGGAGCTGATCTCCATCGCGGAAACCTGCGAGTGGATTCCGGAGCATCCGGCTCGCAACCTGCGGGAGGCCATGCAGTGCCACTTCCTCTGTCACATCGTGGCGGAACTCGAGCAGGTCGGCTGCGGCTACTCCGAAGCTTATCTGGGTCAGAACCTGGAGCCTTTCTATCAGGCCGACAAAGCAGCCGGGCTCATTACATATGACGACGCAGTCTTCATGTTCGAAAACCTCGTGATCAAGCTGAATGAGATCAACTACTACTATGGCGAAAAGGTCGCTATATCGAACTCAGCAGATTTGGGGCAGAGTATCACCCTGGGAGGGTATACCGAGGACGGCGATGATGCGACTGCGGAAATGGACTACGTAATCCTCGACGCCTGTGGATACATGGCTTTGCCCCAGCCTCCGCTCTCGTGTGCGCTGACCCCGCGTACCTCCGGCAAGCTCATCGAGAAAGTGCTCGATGTGATCGGGACCGGCATTGGTCTTCCGCAATTCGTCAACGCTGATGTGATGATGAAACGGGCTCTGTACCTCTGGGGCCACAACGACAAGGTAGGCGACCTCCCATTGGGGAAGGCTAGACGCACCTGTGTCGGGGCCTGCGTGGGAAGCTACCTCCCGTATGAGACCGGTCACCCGGTGGAGGGGCAGCCCAACCTTGGCAAAATTCTCGAGTTGACCATGAACGACGGTTTCGATCCCCGCACCAAAAAGCAGGTCGGGCCCAAGACCGGCGATCCCGAGAACTTCAAGGACTTCGAAGAACTGTATGCGGCCTTCGAAAAGCAGCTCCAATTCTGTGAGGACACGCTTCGCCATGCAGCCTGGATTTCGAACATCCTGCAGGCGGATTTTCTCCCCTGCACCTGGCGCTCCCTCCTGACCGGCGGATGCATCGAGACCGGTACCGAGACCTGGGCCGGCGGGGCCAACTACTACACGGTCGCCCAGATCTCCGTCGGTGGCGTAGATGCCGCCAACGGACTGATGGCCGTCAAGGACCTGGTGTTCGACAAGAAGAAGCTGACCATGGCCGAGCTGAAGAAGGCGCTGGCGGCCAACTTCGAAGGCGAATACGAGAAGGTCCGCAAGATGTGCTATCAGGACGCGCCGAAACACGGCAACGACATCCCGGAGATGAACAAGTTGCTCTACCGGGTGAACGAGAGCATCCTGAAAGCCTTCAACAACGTCGATGGCGGCGGCAACTACATCAGCAAGGACATCAAGACCTCGCTCGACCAGTACACCAAGAGTGTCCACAACCTAATGGGCCTGGTGACCGGTGCATTGCCAACCGGCAAGAAGGCCGGAGTGGCGCTTACCGATGGCAGCCTTTCAGCGATGCCTGGCACCGACGTCAACGGTCCCACCGCGTTGGTGATGTCGGCCGCCAAAGGCAATGATGCCGTGAAGTGGTGCGCCACGCACATGAATATGAAACTCCCGCCGGATCAGCTCCAGACGCGCAAGGGCCGGGACAACGTGATGAACCTGGTCAGGACCTTGTTCGTCAACGGGGGCTATCACATCCAGTTCAACGTGCTGGATACCGAAAAGCTGAGGGACGCGCAGAAACACCCGGAAAACTACCGCGACCTGGTGGTTAGGGTGGCCGGGTTCAGCGCATTCTTCACCCAGCTGCACGTGGGCGTTCAGAACGAGATTATCGAACGGACCTTGCAGCACTGCTGAGAACTGACAGGCCCGGTACGGCGTGGCGCTACGTCACGTCGTACCGGAGCTTTTTTGATGTGCGCAACATTTTGAGGATCAGAAGGCTTTCATCCTCTGCAAGACACGCATTACAAGGAGTGTTCGATCATGATCGAAGCAATAGGCCATGGTAGTTTCCTTAGACGCATAGCAATCAACGCAGGTGCGGGCTATGTCCCGGGCATGAATGCCGCGATCATGGGAGTCGCTCTCTCGGCAGGAAAGCTGGGATGGGAGACGGTCGGCATCCGGAACGGGTTTGACGGGTTGCTGCACCCGGAGCTTTACCACGACGGCGGGCTGGTTACCCTCGACCCGCAATTGATCGACAATCTGGATCCGGACGGTTCTGGCGTCCTCGGACAGTCAGCTCATGTTGACCCGTTCAATGTCCGGCAGGTGAATGAAGACGGATTCGTCGAAGAATTGGACTTATCGGACCGGGTTCTCGAGAGGCTGAAGGAGGAGAATATCGACGCCTTGATCTCCGTCGTTGGCGGTCGGGGTTTAAGCATTCTCTACAAGCTGCATCTGAAAGGCCTCAACTCAGTCTGCATACCTCGTTCCATCGAGAACGACATCTCCGCCACAGCGGTTCCTTTCGGATTCAACACCGCGCTCAGCTTCACAATCGAAATGCTCGACAGAGTTCGTCAGGCTGCGCAATCGGCTCGCAAGATCGGGGTTGTTGAGGTTCTCGGAGAGCGAACCGGATGGCTGGCGCTGCAGGCAGGCATCGCGGTGCGCGCAGATGCGGTTCTGATTCCTGAGATTCCAGGCGACCTCAAGTTTGTCGCCTCGAGACTAAAAGACAAGATCTCATCCAGAAGGCCCTACGGGCTGGTGGTGGTGGCCGAAGGAGCGAAGCTCGCAGATTCCTCGTCGGCCGATGCACAGGTGTCTTCTTTGAAAGCCTCTCTATCGCCTCTTGCGACGGGTGAAGCAAGCGAGCATGTGATCGAACGGTCTGGAACCGCAGCGACGACGGTCGCGAACAGGTTGCAGCTGTTGATTGCCGAGGAAACTTATCCCATGGTTCTCGGTCCCTGGGTTCGAGGTGGCAGTCCTACTGCTGTCGATCGTCAGTTGGGACTCGGTTATGGGAGCGCAGCGGTTCGTGCTGTGGAAGCCGGTGAATATGGCAAGATGGTCGCCTTCGCTCCCCCGGACATGAAGTTTGTCCCCCTGGCCGATGCAATCAACAAGATTAGAACAGTGCCGGCAGAATGCGAGTTCATGCAGATCGCCCGCTCACTTGGCATCTGTCTCGGGAGGGAGCTATGACAACTCAATCAACGCAGTCTGTTCCCACCGGAATAGTCCTGAACATACAACGCTATTGCAGTCACGACGGACCCGGTATCCGCACAACTGTATTTCTGAAGGGGTGCTCGCTACGGTGCAAGTGGTGTGGCAATCCCGAGAGCATCAACCAGAAGCCGGAGCTCGGCTATGATCCCAAGCTTTGTGTCGGGAAGAACAAATGCGGCCTTTGCATGCAACCGCCATTCCCCCAAGGTGCCTTTTACACGATGAATGGGCCGGACGACACCATCCACGTGAATTGGGATTTGGCTGTGCAGTGCTCTGAAGAGACCGTAGCGCTCTGCCCGACGAAAGCTCTCTACATGTACGGCACGCGTATGACCGTCGACAAGGTGCTGGATGAAGTAGAGAAAGACAGCTCGTTCTATCGCTCATCCGGGGGCGGCATGACTGTGAGCGGCGGCGAGTGCATGCTACAACCGGAGTTCACCGCAGCGTTGCTGGACGGCGCGCACAAACGCGGATTCAACACGGCCATTGAAACCGCGTGCAACGTTCCGTGGAGATTCATCGAACAGGTGCTTCCACACGTTGACACCATGCTGCACGACCACAAGCTCTCGATTCCGGAGCGGCACAAGAAATGGACCGGCGTGGACAACACACGAATTCTCGATAACTTCAAGAGAGCGTACGAGACTTTTCCTGACATCGACTTCATCGCACGGACCCCGCTGATTCCGGGGGTGAATGCTGACGAAGAGCACATCCGCGCTGTTCTCGCCTTCATTCGTCCGCACAAAAACGTGATCGATTATGAACTCCTGCCCTATCACCGTTTCGGTTTGGGAAAATACGAGTTCCTGGGCCGGATCTACGAACTCAATGACTACAAGTCACCCAGCCCTGAGCTGGTTCAGGGACTGCAGGCCATCATCGACGAAGCCTTCGGCCGAACAAAGACAACCGCGGCTGCGAGTTGACATTACCGACAAAGATGCGAGAGGGGCAATGCGATGGACAAGGCTGAGTATTCCGAAGATATCTACGAGAGGCTAGCGGTCGCGTTGGACTTGTTGCCGCATGGGTTTGCAAGAACATCCTCCGGGGTGGAGCTGAAACTGATCAAGATAGCTTTTACTCCGGAGGAGGTCTGGCTTGCCGGACAGCTAACGCGCTTTCCTGAAACTGCTGAAGAGATTGCCGCACGGGTTGGTCGCGACGTTACCCAGGTCAGGCCTACCCTCGAGAGTCTCATACCCAGGCGCTTGGTTCGTTTGAACTCCCCCGACATGTTGAATTGGCCCTTAAGATGCAGGCCATCATCGACGAAGTCTCTGGCCGCAATAGCAATACCACCATACCGGTGGATTGTTGGATTTTGAATGGATGCCGCCGTGATGCACGGCGGCCGCCACAATGCCTGCGAAATTCACCGGATCCTTCGCTGTTGCAGAAGTACGGGCGCTCAAGAAGCAACACTCCGATCTACGCGCTCAGGAGTTGAGGAGATTGGCTATGAACCGATCCGAAAAAGTCACACTTGTTGTTATTCTCACAAGTCTTATTGCGCTTTGCGGCTGTCAACAGCTGACACACGACACACGAAGTCTTCTCTTCTCCGGGTTTAAGAGGTCAGAGATCCTGGGTATCGTGGCGGGTTTCGGGACCACCTTCGCCGGGGTGCCAGACTTGCTTGCGATGCTGAGGCGCCGATCGACCGCCGGCATGAACCCAAGAATGGCAGCTATCATTTGCGTCTTTCAAATTCTCTGGGCCTATTACGGATTGTTGATTGTTTCGCGGCCGGTGGTCCTTTGGAACGTGGTGGGAGTGTTGGTTAATGCTCTAAACGTCGGTGCATACTTCTACTTCAGTGGTCAAGATAAGACCGGCAATACGCAAGTAGTAGGCGGGAAATAGGGAAGACGATAAACATGGGTATATCCGTTCCGTCGCATTCGTATTCTTCTGGGTACGCGTGTGCGCGCAGGTGCAAGCGCAAGGTAATCGGAGCGATCTTTGAGGTTCCCGACTTTGAGGCCACACCTATCCAGCCGCTTCCTCTAGGATTCCGGGGCAAGAGTGTCGATTTCACGACCTGCGGAACTGGCAATTCGGGGTTCAACAGTCCAATCCGCCCACCGAAAACTGAACCACACAACAGGAGTGAACGATTGAACGGTCGGAGCGTTGACCCTCAGAAGGCTGAACCCCTGTGAACACAGGCGTATCAGGTGATTCCGGCCCCGCTAAAAGCAGATTTAACGACCAACTTTTGTTCGGTCTTGATAGTGCTTGCGTCAACCGTCCTTTGGCGTCAACTCTTCGCGACGCGTCAGACTTGATGGTGGTCAGGGAAGGTAACTACCAACGATGAATCTATTGACGGTGGCAACAAAACCGTCCAGTGTGCAGAACTGGTCCTGACGGCTGCAGCCGGGCACAAACACCGGTGCCACGGCCGGAGGATGGTCAATGGTCAGCGGCTGCGCCGTACGCATCTGGCTGAGGGTCTGCGCAGTGTAGTACACGCGTACTGTCTGCGTTCCTTTTACCGTGCGCCACAGCTCGAAAACCAGTGCCCCGCCCGGCGGTGTATCGTCACGGCGGCCATCGATAATCCAGGTGAGGCCCAGCGTCCCGGCCACTGTTTCGATATTCGTATCGTGTCCCGCAAGGAACAGCACGCGGTCCCCGGCCTTGCCCAGTGCGCCCTGGACCGGCTTTCCTGAGGCGCCCTGCTCGAGCGAGAACACGATGTGTGCGAGTAGATTTGAGGATTGCATGCGGGCAATCGTCGGCGTGCGCCGCGTAAAGTCTGACGACGCTGCATGCAGTTGCAACACGTGACGCAGCGCGGCCTCATCCATGCAGCCCCAGGCCAGGTCTTTGCCCTGCAAGCCTTCGGTGTACTCAAGCAGCAGATTCTCCGCGAGCGTCGAGGCGACCGTGAGTGGTCCGCGCAGCGCACCGGCACGCTCACCCTTGGCCGCCGGATCGCTTGTAGGAATCGCGAACAGTGAGGTCCGCTTCTGCTCCGCGTCCCGGCCCGCGCCACAGCCCGCCAAAATCCGATCCAGAGCGGACAGCTGCGGTCTGTACGCTTCCGTCAGGTTGTTGGGATCCCCGCCGATGCGTCCCAGCACAGCCGCCTGCGCTAGCGCCCGATTGGTGTTTTCCACGCCCGCATGTTGCGAATGAAAGAGCGGGTCCGGTGTGCCCTCCGGCCGCGCTTGCACGTCCATGGCGCACCCAGGAAACATGCCCTGCGCGATCGCCTTTCCCGTTTCTCGCGTACGCTCATCGGAGTCTGCAAGGATCGTCACATGCGCCGCATCTGCACATCCGCTCGGCGCCATAAGCCCCTCAGAGGCAAGCCGCGCGCGGTCATAGGCGCCAAACTGCGTCATCAGTGTATAGCCGTGCGCCGTGAGGTAGCCGGGGGGAACGCTCCACTGGGGCCAGGGCGCCGCCGAGTAGGGATTGTACTGCTCGGCCTTCCCAGTCGGCGACCGCACTCCGTGACGGCTGAGGATCAGAACGAATTGCAACGAGTCGCCCGTTTCCGCTGTCGTTGCGGCGCTCTTCTGGGCCTGCGCCAATGCGGTCAACGTTGCGATTAACAGACACACTGCTGCCATGCGGGACAGGATGGTGCGCATCTTCGGCTTCCTCGTAAAGTGCTCAAAAATGACAGACCGGCGCGGAATGAGGCCTGTTGCGCCGGTCTGCGGATCGTACGCGCCGCGATTACTCGCGGTGCGAAGTCCAGCGAAGGCCACCCGCGAAGGTGGGGTGATAGTACTCGCGCTGCACGACGTACTGCGGGCTGCCGTTGTAGAAACCGAACACCTCGTTGTTCAGGTTCAGGCCGTAGCCGTAAACCTGGAATCCCCACGGAAGTGTGTAGCTCGCCTGCGTATCAAACTGGTAGTGCGCGTACAGGTAGTTGTCGCCTGCCGGTCCGGCGGCACCGTTCACCTGAGGGTTGGCCACCGTGGTCTGCTTGCCGTTCACCACAATCGGGTTCCCGCTGTCGTCGTAGGCATAGGCCAGGTTTTCGTACTGGTAGGCATAGATCATCTTGTCGTCGAAGGTCATGCCCACGCGCATCGAGAAGTGCTTGGTGTCGAAGGTGGGACTGATGTTCCAGCTGTTCGGCGCCTGACGCAGCAGCGATGGACTGTCCGTGCGCAGTGGATCAACACCATTGGCCTGCGATGTGGTGTAGCTGTAGTTGGCAGTGAGACCCGCGCCGCTCAGCACGCCGGGCAGAAAGGACAGGTGCTGCTGGTAGCCAAACTCGATACCCTGCACGTGGGCGCTGCCCGCGTTCACCGGTTCTGACACCAGCGTGGGCGATCCTTGGTTGTAGGCGTAGTTGGTCGTCAGCGTCTGCAGCGTGACGATCGGGTCCGACAGGTCCTTATAGAAATACCCAACCTGAATCAACCCGAGCGGTTTGAGGTTGCGCTCGTAGAGGACGTCGTAGTTGTTAGCGTGCTCGGCCTTCAGATTCGGGTTGCCAATACTGACCGTCGCCGGCGTCGTAGTAATATCCGGCTGACCCACTGCAGCGGAAATGTCCTGCGGGTCGGGGCGGGCAAGACCGCGTCCATACACGATGCGCAGGTCGGAGTCCTTGTCCAGGGCGAAGCGCAGCGAACCGCTCGGCAGAACATCGAGGTAATCGCCGCCTGCTTTGAAGCTGAGTGTGCCAGCATTGCTGTCAAAGCTCGTTGTGTCCACGTGCGTCGCCTCAAAGCGCAGTCCGAGTACCAGCCGGACGCGGCTGGCCAGCTCGATCGTGTTCATCAGGTAGCCCGCGGGAATGCGCTCAACCAGATCGTAGTTGTTGGCGTTCACGCCGGGGCCGCCGCTCATCGTGAACTGGGCCTTGTTCGCGTACACATACTTCTCCACCTTGGAGTAATCGGTCACCGGACCAATGTGGTAGGTTTTATCGTAGTAATCGAGATCAGTAAAGTCGCTGTACCACTCCGGATGCGCCGAAACCAGCATGGCCCCGCCGGGCTTATAGGATTCGTCGTAGGTGTCGTCGAATTTGTGAGCGTTGCGGATCTTGGCGCCGAACTCAAAGGTTCCGTAGCGCGTGCCCAGATGGTAGATCCGCGCATACGAAGCCGAAGCCTGCAGATTCAGCTGCACGCTCTGTCCAAAGGTCGGCGGAGCAAACGACTTCAGCTTATAGTTGTCGCGATCTTCCGCGTTATCCGTTCCTGAGCCGAAGCAGCCCGTGCTCCAGCCCGGGCGGTACACGCTGGCCGCCAGACTCTGATCGTTAGTGCAATCGATCGCCGAATTGCCGGCCCACGAGTATTTCGCGCTACCGCTGCCGCTGAGCGAGCGGGCGCGAGAGACCGACACATTCCAGCGAATGGTCGACACATTGAACATGTGCTTGCCTTGCAGAGCCAGGCTGCCGACCGCCATGTTGGGGCGGCGCCAATCCTGGCTGTATTGCGGAACGTCGCCGTCATTGAGCGTATAAACCCACTTGTGGCCCCAGTTGCGGAAAGTCGAGAACAGGCCGCGCACCGAGATGTCTGATCCCTCGTTAATCTTGTAATTGAGGCTGGCCGTCGCGCCCCAGCGGGAGCGGTAGTACATGTAGTCGCGAAGGTCGATGCTGTCGTAGTGCGGCGTTGCGCTGCTCGTCGTCGGCGAGGGCTCAATGTCATTGATGCCGCGGCCGTTGTAGTCATAGGTGCCGCCCACCAGGATACCCAGCTTCTTCCCGCTTCCAAATCGCCGGCCCAGTGTTCCGCCCAGCTGGTCCACCCCCCGGCCGCCAAGGATCGGCGTGTAGCCGCCGACTCCGTACAGCGTGGCGGTCGGCGTATCTCCCGCGGTCTTCGTCACCAGATTGACCGATCCGCCGATGCCGTCGGCATCGATGTTGGCCTGCAGAGTCTTGTTGATTTCGACTGAGTCGACGAGGTCGGAGGCGATTGTATCCAGCTTGATCTGGCGCACGCCGCTCTCTGGCGAAGGCACCGTGATGCCGTCAATCATCGTGTTGCTCAGGCGAGGTTCGGTACCGCGAATCTGCACGTACTTGCCTTCACCTTCGTCGCGCTCGATGGTCACTGAGGCCATTCTCCCCAGCGCGTCTGCGATGTTCGCATTGGGTAGCGAAACAATCACCTCTGCCGGCAGCACCTGCAGAATGTTCTCCGCGGCAAGCGTGCGGTTAATGGCCTCCGCTTCGCCGAATTCTCGCCCGGCATACACTTCCACCTCCTGCGTGTTCGCGGCGATCTTGAGCACGACGTCAAGATGGGCGTCCTTTCCCGCGGTCAGCGTCACCGAGGTCGAGTAAGCTTCGAACCCCACCGAGGAAACCGTGACCTTATAGACGGCCGGCGTCAGGTTGGTGAGAGCGAATTCGCCTTGTCCATCGGTGGCCACAGGCTGTGCCCCAGGGTCGAGCTCAATACGGGCGCCCTTCAACAGAGCCCCGCTCGTGTCCTTGACAATGCCGGTGAGCGTGGCCTTTGCTGTCTGGCCAGCAAGCGTGCTTGCCATGCAGAGTGTCAGGACGATGAGTACGTATTTAGTTCGCCGAAGAAGAAGGTGCGGCATAGCGTGCCTCCTGGAAAAGCGTCCCATTCGGGAGATTTTCCTGTAGTGTGCGGCTCTACCTGTGAACGGTGGCTGAAGACTCTGTGACAAGGATGTGAATCTTGGACATGCGCGCTGTTCCTTCAGCTTGGCTTCAGGCCCGCAGTCGGATTCTTTACTTCGCTGCTCACCGTCATCCTTGAGAACGCGGGCAAGTTCACTCGCACCGGTGGCACGGTGCACCTTGGTCTTCAACTCAACGGCGAAAGTGCCTGTTTCGAAATCCGCGACACCGACATCGGCATTCCCGAGCAAGACCGCGCGCACATCTTCGAACGATTCCGCCGAGGTAGCAACGTACAGACGGTGCGCGCTGCCGGATCAGGATTGGGATTCGCACTTGCCGCATGGATCGCAGCCCACCATCACACAGACATTCGAGTTGAGAGTACGGTTGGCCTGGGCACTTCCTTTTCCTGGGAACTGCCTCTGCGCTCCAAACCCCACCCCATCCTTGGTCCGCAGGTCGATCTCTCCGCAAGGCAATACCACCCGCTCATCGCCACTCGCGCCTAAAATCTGGCACATGTATGCTCGGGCATCATTCAGGCAGGCTTGTTCGGCCAAGCAAGGGAAGCTCTCGATGGGACACACCTGTCCGGCCACAAGCGACGGAAGTAGCGCATCCAAACGAAGAGCGACGAGGCCGTCGAGCTATTCTCTCTCGCCTGGATCATGCACTCAATCGGACACAAAATTCTGTTGCGCACACAACCGCTCGGACTGTAGCGGCTCGCTGTCTGGATTGGCTTGTACGCACTTAAACGCCCCTCCTGTGATCGTCAGAAATACAACACGATACAAGCCGAGCAAAGACTGACATGCAGTAGCATTTGTAAAACTGCTCGTCACCCCTGGTCATTCGTGCTGCGAGCATTTGAAGACGGAGTTGGCTCCGGAGCGCATCAATTCGTTTCACAAGGGTCTTCGCGGGAAGCTCTATGCACATCAGTTCGATCGTCCGTCGCTGACGCCAGGCATCTACTACTGGTCTAGTTTGATCGGAGACCATCGATGGTGGCGAAGTGCCCTGTCGAGAACACTCTTGGTCTTGCTGCCTACTGGCGCAGGCTGCTCGCATGTGACGAGACAGCCGCAACTTCCGCACCTGCGCGTCAACAGAGGCCCGGGATCTCTTTTGAGAGTCGGGCCGCTGTGACATTCATTGGAATGCTCAATTTGTGAGGACCAGTGTCCAGTGCTCATTGGTTGCGCCGGACACATCCTGCCATTGATCTACCTTCCCCGTCGTTCCATTCACTTCGAGATCGAGCCTGCTGTTCACATTTACGATGCGATATCCACCGGAAACCGGAATTAGCGTCCAGTGCTCGTTGGTTGCACTCGACCCACTGTCCTCCCATTGGTCCACAGTTCCGCCGTTCGCTTTGCTTGCGCCGCTTACATCAAGATCTAGCCCGCTGTTGGCGTTGACGATGCGGTAGGACCCGTCGCCCACGGCCATCAGATTCCAATGCTCGTTATTGGCGCCCGCTACATCTGCGTATGTGTCCACCGTTCCACCGTCGGCAAGACTCGCGGAGTTCACTTCCAGGTCAAGTCCGTTCCGTACGTTGACGATCTTGTAGATGCCCTGTCCCACCTCTGAACCGGCGCCGACCACATCGATGCGGTCAGCCGGTACATTGTAGCCGCTCGACGCGTTATTCTTCAGGCCCGTGACGCGCACCTTCAGCGTGTGTGTGCCGTTACCAAGCGTGGGCGTGGCAAAGAGGAATACGTCGTCAGTCCGGGTAGCGGCATACGTGTCGAAATAGGTTTCGGCTCCGTTGTCCACTGAGAAGGCAAGGATTCCATTGTTCGGCGCCATCGAGGCGTAGACACGTGCCTGTTGTCCGCTGAATTGGAATGTGTAGTAATCGTTCGTCGTGCTGCTCCAATGATTGTCGCTGTCGAAGGCGCCGCTCTGCGAGTTGTAGTAGCCCCAGGTTCCGCTGTAGTTGAACTGGTTCGCCCCTGTTCCGGTGGTATTGTCGTTGACCGGCGTCGCTGACGGCGCGTACGAGGTGCTCTGGATGACATACGTGGTCACGGAGTTTGCCGGGACCGTGTAGCCAAAGGAGCCTCCCGACACCGATACCGTCCCGAGGGAGGAGAGCTGTCGGGTTGAGGAGGTTTGATAGACCGACGCCGAGCTTCCCGTCGAAGTGAAGTTGGACAACTGGTAATTCACGCTGCGGCTGCTGCTCGTCCAGTTTTGCGTAACGATGACAAGCGTCTGGCTTTGCTGATTGAAGGCTGCGAGCGACTGGGGGTCGGAGATGGCAAGAAACTGGTAGCCAGGCCGGATGAAACGCGAGTAGTTGCCGTAGACGTAGTAGGCTTCGTTCAGCGTGTAATTCTAGTTGGTGTAGTTGATGGTCATCAGGCTCGGCCAGTCCGGCTGCCAGATCGACCAGGCCACGGGGCGCGTGAGGTACATATCCGCCAGGATCTGATTAGACAGATCCTTTCCGGTCGTATCGCTGCTACCCCATTCGGACATCGTGACCCGCTTGCCCGCGTGCAGCGCGGCCGTTGCCAAGGCCACGCTGCCCAGGGTTGAGGAATACCCGTGGGTGTTCAGTGCGCTGAAGCTGCCAAGGGTCGTCGAGTTGTAGCTGTAGAACTCATTGGCGGTGGTCGCAGCCGTCGAGTTCAGCACGCCCTCCTGATATTCGTCCATCGCCGCAACCTGCGTGGTGGTTATTCCTTTGGCGCTCAATGAGGCCGCTACATTCTGGAGCATGGTCTGCTGGTGGACGAGGCTAAATGCGCAACCCTCTTGCTTCATGTCCCCCGCCGTCCACCAGTTCTGCCCTGGCTCGTTCAATGGCTCCAGGTGGTGAAAGGTGATGCCCCAGTTCGAACTGAACTGGTTCGCGACGGTCGTCAGGTAGTCCGCAAAGGTGCTCGAACCCGAACCGAAGTACGAACTGGATAGATTTTCAGCGCCGTTCACGCCGCCTTGGCTGGTACCGCTCACTGTCATCCAATAGGGAGCGGAATAGGAAACCACCTCAAAAAGATTCGCGCCCAGCGACTGAGCCGACGTGGCAACACGGCGCTGATTCGCGTCTCTCGTCCAGTCGTAGGTTCCCAGGGAAGGTTGGTAGCCAGGCACGGCCTGCCACGCGGGCGAGATGCAGCCATAGTGGCCCGAGGTACCGCACAACGGATCGTCTCCGCCGCCGATGTTGTAGCGGATGTAACTGAGCCCGATGCCCGTGCTGGGGTTGAAAAGGGCATTCATCAGGCTGTTGTATTGCGTACTGTTGCTCCACGCTCCAACACCGTTCGCAAACCACGCAAGGGAAGTTCCCCAGCCCTCGAGCGTCTGGTTTGACATGGCAACGTTAACGTTAACGGTTTGCGTCCGTGCCATGGTCCCACGTAAACAGACAGACACGATCAGAAGTAGCAGGAATCTGCGGACTTCCTGCTTGCCAATCCTGAACGACATCATTTTCACACTCCCTTCGCAGCGACCTTACTCTTATAGTCGACAGTAACGTGTACGTTACCGTTATTACGCCTGCCTGCTTTCGCCTGTCAAGGAGATTTTCTCGGGGATTTGAGTTCGAAGGTGAGGAGTTGCTGATTGCATCCACGCCCTGGCCGGAGGCACTTCGGTTTGTAGCACACACGTGCGGGAATGGAAGACGGGGGGCATCGAGAGGAAGAGCTTTGCGTGGGAGATGCGATAACGAAGTAAGTATCCTCCGGCAAAGCCGGAGGCTTTGCGGTTGCTGGCCCTCATAGGGGCCTGATTGCAGCCGTTGAAAGCAAAAGCAAGAACAAGTGCAAAGCCCTCACAGTGCAAACATCATTGACGCTGCCCAGGAAAAATGAGGGAGGACATACTACCGGAACTGTCAAACTTCTACTGCCTCCCCGGCAATGCCGGAGGATTTCCCTTTTGGATCAGGAGGCGCAATAGGCTCCTGCGTTCACCGCCCCTGGACCATCGAAGACTCTTCCGCCACACTTCCCGTTGAGGAGGATCTCCGCTTGTTGCCAAGCAGGAACTCACCTGACGAAACCACAAACAAGAACGACGTCGCCAGAACGGCCGCCGCCAATTTTGAGACACGTAAAGTCCCTTTGCGCCCAGACGGCATCAGCATTCTTATTTCTCTTGTGGGAGGGACTGCATCTCCAGTTCCGCTTCGATCTGTTCAAGTGACTTCCCCTTGGTTTCGGGAAGACGGAGAAACAGGAAGACCCATCCTGCCATGCAAATGAGTCCATAGCACCAGAAGGTGCCAGCAGGGCCCAAATGTGCATTCAGAACGGGAAATGTGTAGGTGAGCAGAAAGCATGCAATCCAGAGAGCGGCAATCGCAATCGACAGCGCGGCACCGCGCACCCGCGTGGGAAATATCTCGGAGATCACAACCCAGGTGACAGGTGCAAGCGACATTGCGTAGCAGCCAATGGCCATCACAACAAGAATCAGCATTGGCTTGCCCTGCAGATGCAACTCGTAGAACAAGCCCAGCACGGCGTAGATGAACAGCAGGCCGGCCAGGCCCGTGAGCATAAGAGCGCGCCGTCCGAAGCGATCAATCGCAAACATCGCAACAAGGGTGAACCCGGCATTCACCGCGCCTGTGACTACGATATTGAAGAGAATGTCGGAGATCTGGTACCCCGCCGCCGCAAAAATCTCCTGCGCGTAATTGAAGATGACATTGATGCCGCACCACTGCTGGAGCACTGCGATGACGCTGCCAAGAATGACCACCTTCAGCACAGACCCCGAAAGAAGCTCGCGCATCGGTGACACGCTCCCATGCATTTCGGAGACGGATATCAACTCCTCGAGCACATGGTGTGCGTACGCAGCGCCTCCCAGCCGGGCAAGCACCTTGCGCGCCTGACCGTAGTTTCCTTTCGTGGCAAGCCAGCGCGGGCTCTCGGGCACAAATAGCGTTGCCGCCAGAAAGAGGATGGACGGAATGGCAGTCACGCCGAACATCCAGCGCCATCCCCACTGTCCATTCCATGAGATGAGAATCTGCTGCGCTGACGCTCCTTCTGGCACCGGCCGGGCGATCAACCAGTTCACGATCTGCGCCAGCAGAATGCCAAGGACAATGGCGAGTTGGTTCAACGAAACGAGGCGCCCTCGATAGCGCGCAGGTGAGATCTCCGCGATGTACACAGGAGAGATACCGGAGGCGAGCCCAATCGCGTAGCCTCCTATGATGCGCCACGCAACAAAAGCAGTGAAGCTCTGGGCAAGCCCAACGCCGATCGACGAGACCGCGAAAGCCAGCGCAGCAACTGTGAGCAGGCGTTTTCTGCCACTGCGGCTGCTCATGGGCCCTGACGTCAATGCGCCAATCAGGCAGCCGATAAGCGCGCAGCTCATGGCCCATCCGGCCATCGACGGCGTGTCCAGGTGGAAATACCGCTCGTAAAACGGCTTCGCCCCTCCGATCACCACCCAGTCGTATCCGAAGAGCAGTCCGCCCAGGGCCGCCGCGGAGGCAACCAACCAGACCAAGATCGGATTCGGCGATCCATGAGCGGAATGCGTTTCGGTGCTGATCACCGCCACATTCATGGTTCTCCTAGACTCCCTCGGAATGCCCGATGGCCGGTTTGACTTCACTCTTCAGCCATCGCAACATCTCGGGTGGCGCCGTAGTGTTTGGATCCTCGAGCACCAGTTCCTCCAGCAAATCGGTCGCCTTCTGCGCGTTGCCCAGGCCGTGCTCCGCTTGAGCCATCAACAGCAACGCGTCCAGGCGATTGCGCCGCCCTGGATCATCCTTGAAGAGGAGAAGGTTGGGAAGGGACGTGGCGAAGTAGTCGATCCCCGGTTCGGTTTCCATTTGCTCTTGGGCAACGGCCCGCAATTCCTCGAACAGCTGGTGTGCTTCCTCTTCGCGTTCGAGCACGCGCAGTGCTTGCGCCCGGAAATAGGAGTGAAGCCCGGCGCGCGGAAGTGGCGCTGATGCGGCCTTCCAATAACTCTCGGCGAGTTCCTGATCGTTCAACTGTTGCGCCGCCAGGCCGGAATAGTAGTCCAGATCCCGTTCCAGCGTAAGAAGGTGTTTCCCTTCGCCCAGATTCTCAGGGTACTTGCGCGCTGCGGCAAAATGCTGCAAAGCCTGTGCCGGTTCCCTTGCCATAAGGGCAGCCTGGCCCAGCGCCCGATGCGCAAAAACATACTGCGTGGAAACCAGCCCCTCTCCGCCTTCCCAGGGCGAGAAGCGGCGACTGCCCAGATGGTCCAGTGCGGTTTGCCACTTGCCCAGCTGATTCAGTAGCGTGACGTATTCCACCGTCAGGTCATCGCGCAGTGCGACCAGGTCTCGATGGAGTTCCAGGAACCGAAGTCTCTCTTCGGGCGAGACCATTCGCGTTCTCTTCTTCAGTTGGTCCCACTCATAAAGCAGCCGCGCATCTGAGGGATTGGCTGCAAATGCCCGCCGATACATTTCCATGGCTCGTGCAGGA
>WSSedB1CaDRAFT_10000334_pt1 | contig 21434 bp, 3 predicted proteins | sample WetSurSB1Cattail_FD_9460 | JGI IMG/M metagenome (IMG submission 9460)
AACGATGTGATCGTGCAGCAGGATAAAATCTCCATTCAGGTTTACACCGAGGGGGAATTAGGCATTGATTTTCTTTTTTAATATTAATTTGCTTGACATTATGTGCCGCTGAAATTAATGGTAGCTGCGAATTAAATACTAATTAACGCCGCCGAAAGGGCAACGCACGAGTAATCGTGTGACGCAAAGTCACCTGTCCAGCAAAGCTGGAAAGAGGGACTGTCGAAGGGCTCGCAGTTTTAAAGCCTATCCTTTTGAGGGGTAGGCTTTTTGTTTTTTTGAGATATGGGGAGGGGATGATGTTTCGAAAATATTCAAGGTTTATAGCCGCGGTAGTCGTGTGTTTCTTCACCTGGTCCTCCAGCGGGGTATACAGCATTGCCAATGCGGCGGCTATTGATGCCAGAACATCGAAGAAAAAGACTCCACCGCCTGTGAACGCGAAAACTCCGGAAAAGCAGTCTGATAAGACTAACAAAAAACTGTCGGAACCCCTGGCTGACAGCACGGTTGACATAAAGAAGAAAAAGGAGAAATTGAAAACCGCCAGTGCCGCAATCGAGGTGGCCAATTCGGAGATGCGCAAGGAGTTCGCGGAAACGGAAAAACGCCTCAGGGACGCCAATCTTCCCGCCGAGATACTGGAGCGGCATCGCACGTTCGTCAAACATTACGATGATAATCTATCCGAATTGAAGGGTACTATCGAGCGGGTCGGGAAGGCCAGGGACAGGAAAGAAGCTGAAGCGGAGATCGGGAAGCACCTGGAAAAGCTCAGGGCCCCATCGCGCCACCAGAAGCTCGGCTCCAGCAACCTGCCCCACCGGCAGCCGAAGGCGCAGAAGCGCGAACCAAGGATGAAGAAGGAAGAGTTCGACCGTGACTTGATGAAGGACAAGCACGTCTGGAATAACCAGAAGCGGATTCAGGTTGCCTCAGCCGGCTCTCTGGCCGGACTTCTTACCTCCAACGCTGTTAACGCAATCACTCCACCTACTGCCGAAGATCTGTCGGAAACCATAGAGGTCCAGCTCACCCCCGAGATTCGCGCCAAGGCGCTTGAACTTGGGAACAATCCGGTCAAAATTTACGAATGGGTCAGAAACAATATTGAGTTCGTCCCCACCTGGGGGTCCATCCAGGGCGCCCGCATGACCATGCTCAGCAAACAGGGAAACGCCTTTGACACCGCTTCGCTCCTCATCGCACTTCTGCGGGCTTCCGGCATTCATGCCCGTTACGTCATGGGCACCATCGAGCTTCCCATTGCCAAGATAATGGACTGGGCGGGAGGGTTTTTCGCGCCCGGAGCCGCGCTGAAGCATTTGTCCTCGGGTGGAATTCCCGTTGCAGCCTTGACATCGGGCGGCGCGATAACCTCGGCCAGGATGGAACATATGTGGGTCGAGGCGTGGATTGATTATAATCCCTCGCGTGGCGCACGGCATGTAACGGGCAATACATGGATACCTCTTGATGCGAGCTTTAAACAAAATGCGTACGGAAAAGCAATTGACATCAAAACTTCCGTGCCCTTTGACGCCCAGATGTTTCAGGAACAGATTACGTCATCCGCCACAACAAACGAGCCGGAAAGTTATGCAACCGGGGTGAATTGCGGGGCGCTTCAACAGATATCCGGCAACTACCAGGCAAGTGTGGGGGAGTATCTGGAGCGGAATTTTCCGAACGCGGATGTGGAAACCGTGCTCGGCAAAAAGACGATTTCGCGGCAGGAATTTCCGTATTTGCTCGGCACCCTTCCGTATCAGGTATCGGTAGCCGCTGAAAGAATTGCGGAAATTCCCGATGGATTACGGCATACGATAACTTTCCGCCTGGCTGACGATGCGGGTACGTCCATTGATATGACCAGGAGCCTGCCTGAAATTGCCGGAAAGAAGATGACGATAGATTACCGGCCCGCGACCCAGGCAGACGAGGAGACCATCAAAGCCCTGCTTCCGGCACTCCAGCCGGGAGCAACCGTAGAGCCTTCAAAGCTTCCCGTATCACTGCCGGCATATTTAATCCATGTCAAGCCGGAGATACGGATAAACGGCGTTGTTGCGGCATCGGGAACGGCAATCGGCCTTGGAAAAGAGGAGAGTCTCAGTACGGTCTTCGCGGGGCCTAACTTCACGACCGATACCATAGTGCGTACGATTACCGCGGGCGAATATGCCGGAGTAGCCGTTGACACGGGCGGTGTTTCTCAAGACCAGCTCCAGGCCCTGAAGGCGAAGCTTGCGGATACCAGGACAAAACTGCAGACCAATGCAACCGCGGGCCTTACCAAAGACGACATTGCCGGCGACGCAATGTATGCCGCGGCGCTCTCCTACTTTGCGGAACGCGAAACAAAAGACATCGTGAAAGCAAAGAATATGGGCATTGCGACTGTCCGGCTTCCATCAGCGTCTTTGTTCTCCCATCAATTGAACGCGACGCTTGCGTTCGGAGAACCCCTGACGGTTTCCGCGGGTGGCTTGGGGATGGATATTCTCAGGAGTCTTGCAACCGTCACCGCGCTTGACGATAGTAACCAGCAGGAGGTCCGGTTCACGTTTATATCCGGGATGGATTCCGCGGCTTTGACCCATCTCATTCCGGGGGATCTGTTCTTGACTCCGGCTGATACGATGCGGGGCATAAGCGCCGTATCGACCCTGCAGGTCGCAAAAGACGCGGGTATTCCGGTTTACAGCATTAATCAGAACAATGTGGCTACCGTTCTTCCCAACGTGCAGGCCGCCGCCGATACAAAAACCAACATTGAAAATGCCGTCAATGCCGGATATGTGGTTGTGGTACCAAAATCCCCCGTTACGTTCGAAGGAAAGCCGGTTCTCGGGTATATCGTCATAAACCCGAATACGGGAGATATCGCCGCAAACATTGAGGAAGATATAAGCGGCGGCATCGTTACACCATCGTGGTCAGGCATGACCCCCGTGATTACAATTGCCGGGGATGGGACGATTCCATGGCTGACGGGATTGGCTTCCACTGTCATATCGGAGCCGTTCGTAACCGCGCTCCAGAGCGTCATGAACGGCACGGGCGACTTCATGTCGGGTGTCCCTGCCACCAATCTTGCCGCGCTGACATCGGTTTATTTTTACAATGCAACCGCTGCCGAGCTTTCGTGCTATCTCAATGAAACACCCGCCTCTGTTCCGCCGGACAGGCCGACCGGAACATGCATGGCGGAATTCCTGGGCGCCATCTGCATCGCTTCCAATGCCGCGTCGGTCAGCACCGGCAATACAAAGCCGGTGGCGAATGCCGGGACGGATCAGAGCGTCACCACCGGAAACGTGGTTACGCTTGACGCTAGCGGATCATCCGATGCGGACCATGACGCGCTGACCTATGCCTGGACATTAACCGCAATCCCGCAGGGAAGTTCGGCTGTTCTCAAAAGCGCCACTACAGTAGCGCCGACTTTCATCCCCGATCTTCCCGGCGCCTATACGGCACAGCTTGTCGTTCATGACGGCAAGGTATTCAGCGATCCGGCCATCGTTACCATTACCGCGGCACGCGATTTGGTAACTGTTCCCGATCTTGTGGGCAAACCGCAGCAGGACGCGGAAATGGCCATCATGGACACCGGTCTTCGCTTCGGTACCGTTTCCGCAAGCAGCAGCGCAACGATTGCAAAAGGAAGCGTTATCTCCCAGAACCCGGCTGCGTCCGCTGTCATTGCCAAGGGGAGTCTGGTGGACATTACCGTTTCCACCGGTCCGGCAGTTGATACGGAGCCGCCCGAGCTCAATGTGCAGCTTGACCGCACGCCCGCTGCATACGCAGCCGGAGAAAGCATCGTCGTTTATATCGATGCTTCCGACAACAGCAACAGCGTCAACGTCACCATGACTGTTGACGGAACCGCAACTCCCGTAACGCTTCCCCAGACAACGATAAGCACTACCGGTTTTGCGGAGGCCAGCACTCATTCCATCGTGGTCACCGCGGTTGATCCTTCCTCAAACGGGACGACCAAGACCCTCAACTTCGGCATCAAGGACCCGGCAAAGTCCGCTCTGCCGGACATCGCCATCATAACACCCGCGGCGGATACGGAGATTTCCGTGCCGACAACCATCACCGGCACGGTCAAGACCCCGAATCTGCTGCAGTATACCCTGTCATACTCGCCGGCCGGCAAAACCAGCTTCACGGTCTTTGCCACGGGTACCTCTCCGGTCACAAACGGGGCCCTCGGCACGCTTGATCCCACGCTCCTCAAAAACGGCATCTATGTCATCCGGCTGACCGCCACCGACACCAACGGCAAGAGCATGAACATAGACGTGACCTACCGTGTAACCGGCGACATGAAAGTCGGCAATTTCACCGTCACCTTCTCGGACCTCAACATTCCGGTTGCAGGCCTGCCCATCACCGTAAACCGGACCTACGACAGCAGGGACAAAACCGCCGGTGACTTTGGCGTTGGCTGGCGTGTGGATATGCAGAACGTCAAAATAGACGAAAACCGCACGCCTGGCGAAGGCTGGCCCCAGACCAAAAGCGGCGGCGCCTTCGGTACCTACTGTCTTAATGGCGACAGCGAACACTATGTCTCCATAGCCCTGCCCGACGGCAGGACCGAAGAGTTTGACATGACACTGACGCCGAGTTGTCAGCGTCTTTCCCCTGTTGAGGAGACAACGCCCGGTTTCGTAGCCCGGGCAGGCACCACTTCGACGCTCGCGCCGAGTAATGCCACACTTCTCGTTGTCGCAGGTGATCAGCTCCTGGACATGGATACGGTCATGCCGTACGACCCGTCCGGCTATATCCTGACAACGGCAGACGGCATGGTCTTCAATCTCGATCAGAACTTCGGCATTCGATCGGCTAAAGACCCGAACGGCAATACTGTCACCTACAGCGCAAGCGGCATTACCCATTCCGCGGGCAAAGGCGTCAGCTTCACCAGGGACGGCAAAGGCAGGATCACGAAGATTACCGCGCCTGACAACAGCACGATCCTGTATGCCTATGACGCGGACGGCAATCTCGCATCCATGACCGATCAGGCGGGCAATGTCACCACGTATGCCTATAACAGAAGCCACGGCCTAACCGGCATCAAAGACCCCAGGGGCAATACCCCGATCAGGAACGAATACGACAGCGCAGGCAGGCTGGTGGCGCACATCGACTCGTACGGCAAGCGCATCGAGTACACCCATGATATTACCGGCAGGCAGGAAGTCGTAAAAGACCGGAACGGCAATCTCACGGTCTTTGTCTACGATGAAAAGGGGAGGGTGCTCAAGAAGACCGGTCCCCTGGGGAATGCGACGTCATACACCTATGACTCGGTAGGGAACAAACTCTCCGAGACCGATCCGCTGGGCAACACCACCAACTGGACCTATGACGCCAAGAAGAACGTGCTGAGCGAGTCGAAAACCATCGACGGCAAGACCCTTACCACGAGCCACACCTACAACAGCCTCAACAAGGTGCTCACGACCACTGACCCGCTCGGCCATGTGTCCACGAACACCTACGATACGAAGGGGAATCTGCTCACTGCAACGGATGCAAAAGGCAATACCACCACGAACACCTATGATACCAGAGGCAACCTGCTCACCACGAAAGACGCCCTGGGCAACACCGCGACCAATGAATACGATGCCTATGGCAACCTGACAAAGCAGACGAACGCGGCAGGAGCAATCACGACCTATACGTACGATGTAAAGGGAAACAGGCTCGCGGAGAAAGACCCGAAGGGCAACACCACGCTCTTTGCTTACGACAAGAACGGCAAGCTTGCCTCGACCACGACTGCGGATGGAGCCGTCACGAAGACCGAATACGACGCGGTCGGCAACAAGGTTGCGGACATTAATCCGCTGGGATACATCACCCGGTATTACTACGACTCCGCGAACAGGCTGGTTTCAACCGAGTATCCGGACGGAACAGCCACGAAGACAGTTTTTGACAATGAAGGAAACCGGATAGCAAGTGTCGACCAGGAAGGCAGGACCACCCGCTACGAGTACAACGGCAGCAAGCAGCTCGTAAAGACCCTCTATGCGGATGGTTCGACAAGGCAGCTTGGATACGATGCTTCCGGCCGGCAGACAACGACAACAGACGCGCTCAGCAAAGTAGCGACAAAAGAATACGATGTGCTCGGAAGAGTGACAAAGAATATCGACGCGGACAGCAACACGACAACGTTTGAATATGACCTGGCGGGGAACCAGGCAAAGCATACGGATGCGAACGGACATGCGACCACGTTTGTCTATGATGAAAATAACCGGCTGATAACAACCAGGCTGTCCGGAGGCCAGACAACCACCACCGAGTATGATGCGCTCGGCAGAAAGAAGAGTGAGACGGACGCGGCAGGGAACAAGACGCAGTTCGATTACGATGCCACCGGAAATCTTACCAAAGTCGCGGACGCGGAAGGCGGCATCACGCAGTACGAGTATGACCAGAACAATAACAGAACCGCCATTGTCGATGCGAGAGACAACAGGACCGCTTTTGCTTTCGACAATCTGAATCGGCTTATTTCCAAGACCATGCCGAATGGCGGTGTCGAAACCTATGTCTATGATGCGGCAGGCAGGCAGATCAGCAGGACAGATGCGAAGGGGCAGGCTGTTCAGTACGCATATGACCCGAATGGCAGGCTGATTACCCGCGCATATCCCGACAACAGCGCAGTCAGGTTCTCCTACACGGATACGGGCAAACGCGCCATTGCTTCAGACAAGCGCGGCACAACGAGCTATGCGTACGATGGCATGAACCGGCTCAAGACGAATACCTACCCGGATGGCAACGCAATCAACTACGGTTACGATGCCGCGAGCCGCATCGCAACTTTATCATCAGCTCTTTCCGGGACTATATCCTATGCCTACTACAACAGCGGCAGGCTTAAGGAAGTCAAAGATCCCCAAGGCAAGATCACGAGTTATACCTACGATGGGGCTGGCAATCGAACCGGCCTGACCTATCCCAACAGTACGACGGTTTCTTATGTTTACGACACCAATAACCGGCTCACGACGCTTACTCACAGGAATGCTTTGTCGGAAACAATGGCTTCTTATGTCTATACACTGGGAGCAATAGGCAATAGAACAAGAATCGATGAATCGACCGGCATCTCCAGGCAGTATCAATACGATCAACTCTATCGCCTCACAAGCGAGCAGGTAAGCGATCCCACTAACGCTCAGACCTATCAGAACGACTTCACCTATGATGGAGTCGGAAACCGGCTGAATAAGACCAATACCCCCTACAACCAGCCCGCTGTATCCAACGATTATACCTACAATGCCGCAGACCAGCTTCTCACGGAAAACGGTGTCACGTACACGTATGATCTGAATGGAAATCTTGAGTCCAAAACCGACGCAAACGGCGCAACGACCTATGGCTATGACTATGACAACCGGCTTGTAAAAGTCGTCTCGCCTTCAGGCACAACGGCGTATGAATACGATGCTGATGGGACCAGGGTTTCCTCAACCGCCGCAGCCGGGAAGGTGAAGTACCTTGTCGATACGACCTGGTCCCTGTCCCAAGTCCTGGCGGAGTACAAGCCGGATGGAACGCTCATCGCTTCGTATGTTTATGCTGATGACCTGATCAGTATGAACAGAAACGGTGCGTCTTCTTTCTATCATTTTGATGGACTTGGGTCTACGCGGTTGCTTACCGACAGCAGCGGTGCTGTGACGGATAACTATGACTATGATGCCTTCGGCAATCTCATCGCCCGCACAGGGTCCACGGAAAATCCGTTCCTGTTTACCGGGCAACAGTACGATGCAAACACAGGATTCTATCATCTAAGGGCGCGGTATTATCAGCCGAGTTCGGGGAAGTTTATAACGGTTGATCCATATGAGGGTGATGTATATGCGCCTACGAGTTTGCATAAGTACTTCTATTCTTCAAATGATCCAGTAAACAGGATTGATCCAAATGGAATGGATGATTTTAGTTTAAGCGGTCTTATGTTATCCATCTCTATACAGGCTGTTTCTCTCGGAGCGAGATTTCCTGTAACTACAAGTATCCTAACGTTTGTTGCTCGTTCGCTTATACCAGCTGAAGTAGAGATGTCAATGGGACCAAGCTTTGGTAATGCAATATATCACAGTAATATCGCAAGGGATGCTGCCAGTAAGGGATTGAAGTTTGCTACTGAGGCGGAATTTCAAAAATATATTTCAGATATGGGTATTTTTCGTGGCGCTTTGAGAGAGGTTGGCATTGCAAAAGACGGTTTACTCACTGCTTTTCAAAGATATGTTCCAAAAGGCGGACGTATTATTGATTTTTTCTGGAAAGAAAGCCTCATTGAGATAAAAATGACTGCAAAAACCATAGACCTTGATCAGGCAGAGGTATTTATTAAGGCTGCGAGTAATAATGGTTTGTCCTTACACTATTGGTTTTTGCACAATCCTGAAGGGAGTGAAATTTTTGGAAAGCTAATACAGCGTGGCAAACAATTAGGCGTAGATATTGTTACGCATTATATCTACAAATGAGGAGTACGGCATGAAACCAGAAAATCAAAGCAAAACAATTTGTGCTGATTTTTTAACAATAAATGATGTCATGAACCGTTCGTTCATTGAACAGTATCTTGAGATAATTGAAAAATATACCAATCACTTCGGTATAAAGGGCTATACAACAAAGCATAAAGGCAACCCTCGGTTAAAGCCATTAGACAAGAAGTTCATTATTGATGAATTGTGGCAACCAAGTGAACACGGCAGAGGTTTGCCATGGATTGATTTTGTAGGTCACAAACCCTACAAATTCAGTTTGTCCATCTGTGTTGAGGATGGCAAAGTCGTCAGGGGGCGCTATCGCGCGACAGCTATTACAATCTGGATTGATAAAATGTATTTTGTTGACGGCCCGGAAGAGGAGCAAAAACATCGTCTTGATACATATTTAACCCTCTGCAAGGATATCTATCTTTTAGCAAATCCGCTTTGTGGTGAATGTCATGATGTTGATGACCATCACGCTGTCAACATATCCTTAAGCAAACGCGGTTTTTTTAGGTTTTTGGAATTTGCTTACAGTACTGAATTTGGCCATATCGAACAACCGTATATTGATTGTCCGATAAGCGGTATTTACTGGGCTAATTATTTTGGTCCTTCCTGCGTTGATTTTTTTGGACGTGAAAGGTTATTGAATGCTCCAGGAATCGTCAAAAGAGAGGAACTTGATGGGGGAGGAATGCTTTTGTTCACAGCGCCGCATCCACTAACACCAAATGATGCTACCCATAGAGCCAATCAACTTGATTTGTGGAATTATCTTGGACTAAAGCCAAAACCAAATATTAAAGTAATTGCCAAATATTACTCACATGACCAATTTAAAGGGGCTTTGCCCAGTTTTGAGTTATAAGTAGTAGAGTAGTCAAGTTTCAAAACCTTAAATAGAATTGGTTGATTCTACTTGTTGTAAATTCTACTTGCAAGTGCACCACATAAGCAAAAACAGTACATATTATATTTAACTTCAATTTCATTGATTGATAGCTGCGCTTTTGGAGGGATTCCAATGAAGAGATTTGCGCTCATCCTGCCTATTATCCTGAGTCTCTTGATTTTCAGGACAGCATACGCCCAATTGCCGGAGATAACCAACGGGCTCAATTACCTCACCTCCGCGCAGAATCCGAATGGTTCCTGGGGTGGCAGTACGTCCAAAAAAGACACTCTGCCTGCAACGGTTGCGGTCATTGAAACCTTTCAGGCTCTGAATGTGGCGGATAAGGGCTATACGAACGCTCTTGCATGGCTTCAGAACCAGCCGCTCGAAACCACGGAATATATTGCCGAGCGTATGCGCGTGCTTTCCACGTCCGGCACAGACAAGGACAAGCTCTTGTCCTGCTTCAACCAGGTATCCACCGCATGGGGCGGATACAACGATTACGGGGTTAGCATCATCGATACCACGCTTGCCCTGCAAGCGCTGAAGACAGTCAATTATACCGACCAAACCGTCATCTCCGGCGCAATCACCTATCTCCTCTCCACCCAAAACACCGACGGCGGCTGGGGCTTTGCCAAGGGCGACGACAGCAACGTCTACATGACCGCCATCGTCTCCGTCACCCTTCAGCAATTCTCCCGGACAACCGTTCTTGCGACGGCGATCAGCAGGGCAACAACGTACCTTTTCGTTCATCAAAACACTGATGGCGGGTTCGGCAGATCATCTTCTACCGTTCATGAAACAGCTCTGGCATTTAAAGCTTTGTTCGGCGTTACTATAGATGCCACGACACTCGCGAGAACTCTGAACTATCTTACCGGTTCTCAGTCCGCGGACGGATCCTGGTCGCAAGATCCCTATAGCACGGCATTGGCACTACAGGCGCTCTATCTCTCTGACAGCAGGCCTCCTGTTCCTCCACCAACTCCGACTACAGGTACCGTGAGCGGGACGGTTTTGGATGCCACAACCAATCAGCGCTTGAAGGATGTAACCGTGACCCTTGCCGGTAATCCCGCAATTACCGCGCACACTGATGGAACAGGAACCTTCAGCCTTGCAAATGTATCGCAAGGCGCGCAGCTGTTATCGTTCTCGTTAAACGGGTATGCGACATCAACGGCAACCGTAACAGTAACTGCCGGATCGATCGTAAGTATCGGCAGCATCCCTCTGTCGGTTGTCCCGACCACCGGGATTATCCAAGGTACGGTCACCGATGCATCTACCGGGAGTCCGCTGGGTGGAGTGGAAATCACGGTGACAGGAGCCACGACGTCAACGGTCGTTACCGCTACAAACGGTTCCTATAAAATAACAGGCATTACTCCTGGAAACATTGGCATTACGGCGAGCAAAGCAGGCTTCCTCAAGATCACCGGCGCGGGAACGATTACGGCCGGTGGGACGCTGATCTTCAGCCCAGCGCTCAGCACCACACCTCCTGTTGCAATAACAGGAGGGTTATCAGGAACGGTCATTGATTCCCGTACGTCTTTGCCTATCCAGGGAGCGACCATATCAGTTGTTGGAGCCAAGAGCTATACAGCAATAACAGATTTGTCGGGTAAGTTTATTCTCCCCACAATGGACGCAGCGGGTTATACCGTCTCTCTTTCTGCTGTCGGCTACGTGACACAAACATATTCTGTCAGTATCATCGCGGGTAATACAACCAATCTCGGAAACATTCCCCTTGCCATCACGACAACCACCGGTACGGTACAAGGCAAGGTCACGGATGCTTCCAGCAGCGCACCATTAGCCGGCGTCACGATTACCGTCTCCGGTTCTACGACTTGGACCGCAGTCACCGCCGCAGATGGTTCCTATACGGTAACGGGCATTACACCGGGAGCCATCACGATCTCCGCAGCCAAGACCGGCTATTACGTTGCCTCGGGGGCGAGTACCATTGCCGCAGGCCTCACAATAGTTTTCAGCCCCGCACTCCCGACAACGCCGCCCAGTGAAACAACGGGAGTGTTAAAAGGAACGGTCACTGACAGTTTGGGACCTATTCAAGGAGCTACAATTTCCATCTTGGGGATAAAAAACTATGCAGCGACCACGAGTGCTGCCGGGGAATTCTTAGTATCTGCAATGGACGCGGACACATACACGGTTTCCGTTTCTGCTCCGAGCCATGTATCACAATCATATTCCGTAACGATACTTCCCGGAGTTACAACGAATATGGGCGCCATAACCTTGCTTCCCTCTCCCGCGTCGGGAAGTGTAACCGGCATCGTAACCGATAGCGCAACAGGTGGCGCAATAGCGGGAGTGACTGTTTCCGTGATCGGAGCATCCAACGGGCAGGCTGTCACCGGGAGCGACGGAACCTATCAAATTTTGGATATCAAGCCTGGTGCGGTAACGATATCTGCCGCGAAGAACGGATACAATACCGTCAGCGGGACCGGCGATGTTACGGCGGGAGCGAAATTAACCTTCAGTCCCGCGCTCCAGCAACTTCCGGCTACCGGAGAGATAAAAGGCAAGGTGCTTGATGCTTCTGTCGGAACTCCTCTTCAAGCTGCCAGTATTACGGTCACGTCTTCGCCGCCTGGAGCAGAACTCCATGGCTCCTCTGATGCTTCGGGAATCTTTTACATGACCGCAATTAACCCCGGCAGCTACACGGTAGTTTTCGCTGCTCCAGGGTACTCGGGACAGACCTATACGGTCACGGTCATGGCCGGCGTGACGGCGGACGTAGGAACAGTGAACTTGACCCCTGTGACTACGTCCAACACGATTACCGGAAAAGTAGTTGATGTCGTAACGGGCGCTTCCATTGCCAATGCGGAAGTGTCCATCACAGGTACAACTACATCGACAAAAACAGACGCCAACGGCGCATACACCATCTCTGGAATAGCCCAGTCCAATTTTATCTTGCAGGCGTCTGCCGACGGCTATGACAGCCTGATACAGCATATTTCATTAAACAGCTATGGCGCCTATTCCGTCAATTTCTCCCTGGCGGCAAGCCATGCGAGTGACCTCAAAATTACAGTTCTTTCCACCGATAAACAAAATTATTCTTCGTACGCACCTGTTTCCATAAGTGCAGATGTCTTGAACAGCGGCAACGCACTGATTTCCGGTACGGTGAGTGTGTCAATAGAGAATGGGCAAGGAGAGATTGTGGACTACCTCCAGGCTACCACTGTTGATGCCAATGGTGTGGTGCAGAACCAATTTGACTTTGAGCCGGGGAATACGGCATCGATCAACATTCCGTGGGACACCAAGGCCCTGCCACCCGGCGTATACGAGATCGTCGTTAAAGTCCTGAAAGGCGATGCAGGGGTCGGGGGCGGGAAGATAGTTACTGCAGAAAAGGCAACATCGCTCGTCATAGACCCAACCCAGGCGATTGCCAGCTTGGTTCTGACCCCGCTGCCTCGATTCACAAACGTTGGTGCATCGGAACAGATCAGCCTCATGGCTGCTTTGGCAAACCGGTCAAACGTAGCCACCACATTAGACATTGCGTACGTGTGGCGGAGCCCCAGCGGCGCGCTCCTCAAGAGCGGCACGGGTACTATTACTCTACTCCCGGCAGAGACTTCAAAGACCGTCTCGATCAATACCTTCCCCTTTACGTTTACGGAAAGCGGGGACCATCCAGTATCCAGCAGCATCGGGAGCGGCCCGACACCCGTAACTTCGACAGGAGGCATTGTCTCAGCAGCGCCGGGCATACGGATCGAACCGAGCCAAAACATTACACCTATGACGGTGGTGCCGGATGGAGACAAGCGCATACATCTTGATATACGCCTGAAAGGTGTGGAGGTGAAGCAATGAGACAGGATCGCGGATGGAAATATTTTTTACTTGCTTCCCTTATTTCACTCATTATTCTCCCGGCAGCCTCCCTGTGGGCCGCGCCGAACCCAGCTTCAGGCCTTACTGCCACAGCCCTGTCTGCCACGCAGATACGGCTTGACTGGACAGATAACTCAACGGACGAAACGTATTTCTTCATTGAGCGGAAAACCGGAGCAGGCGGAACTTATACTTCCATAGGCAATGTGGGTGGGAATATTTCGACTTTTACCAATACCAGCCTGACACCGAGTACGGAATATTACTACCGTGTAAGGGTATACAATGCAACCGGTTACTCAGAATATTCGAACGAAGTCGCCGCAACGACGCTTACTCTGAACGCGCCAACGAATCTTTCTGCTTCAGCAGTGTCCTATACGCAGGTCACCCTGACTTGGGCGGACAATTCAAGTGAGGAGACGGCATTTTCGATAGAGCGAAAGAATGGCGCAGGAGGGATGTATGCTCCGATAGCCACAACAGCTGCAAATGCAACAAGCTATACGAATACTGGTTTGACCCAGGGTACAGAATATTACTACCGGGTGCGAGCTGTCAGCGGACCAAACTATTCTCAATACTCGAGCGAGTTGAAAGTGACCACACAGACTTTGAACCCTCCCTCCAATGTTACGGTCACGCCGAACTCTGCTGTGCAGATAAGACTTGACTGGACCGATAACTCAACGGATGAAATGTATTTCTTCCTTGAGCGGAAAACCGGGGCAGGAGGCACTTATACTTCTATAGGCAATGTAGGCGCGAATGTTACGACTTTTACAAATACCAATTTGACTCAGAATGCCGAATATTACTATCGGGTTAGGGCGTACAATACTACAGGTATCTATTCCACATACTCAACCGAAGCGAGCGGAACCACATTGACATTGAATGCTCCTACAAGCCTTGCGGCCGGGGCCGTATCTTATACTCAGGTTACCCTTGCCTGGGCGGACAATTCGAGCGAGGAGACGTCATTTTCGATAGAGCGAAAAACAGGCGCTGGCGGCACCTATGCACAAGTAGCCACAACAGCAGCAAATGCCACAAGCTATACGACTACTGGTCTGACCCAGGGTACGGAATATTACTTCCGGGTGCGTGCTATCAGCGGGACAAACAATTCTCAATATTCAAACGAGGTGAATGCGACCACACTGACTTTGAACGCTCCTTCCAACCTTACGGTCACGCCGCTCTCTGCCGTGCAGATAAGGCTTGACTGGACGGATAACTCAACGGATGAAATGTATTTCTTCCTTGAGCGGAAAACCGGGGCAGGAGGAACTTATGCTTCTATAGGCAATGTAGGCGCGAATGTTACGATTTTTGCAAATACCGGTTTGACCCAGGGTACGGAATATTACTACCGGATTAGGGCGTACAATAATACGGGCAACTACTCGGTCTATTCAAACGAGGCGAGCGCAACTACATCGACTTTAAATGCACCTACAAGTCTTGCAGTGGGTGCGGTGTCTTACGCTCAGATAACCATTGGCTGGACCGACAATTCGAGCGAAGAGACGGGATTTTCGATAGAACGAAAGACAGGCGCTGGCGGGACCTATGCACAAGTAGGCAGCGTGGGCGCGAATGTTACGACTTTTACCAATACCAGCCTGACACAGGGTACGGAATATTACTTCCGGGTGCGGGCCATCAGCGGGGCTAATTATTCCGGCTATTCAACCGAAGTCAATGCGACCACGTTAACCTTGAATGCTCCTTCCAGTCTTACGGTTACCCCTCTGTCTGCCACGCAGATAAGACTCGACTGGACAGACAACTCAACGGACGAGACGAATTTCTACATTGAGCGGAAAACCGGAGCAGGGGGTACTTATGCGTACGTAGGCACTGTGGGTGCGAATGTAACAACGTATACCAGCGCGGGTTTAACGCAGAACACGACGTATTATTATCGTGTCAGTGCGTATAATGGAGGTAACTACTCGGTCAATTCTAACGAGGCGAGCGCAATTACGTCGACAATGAATGCTCCTACAGGCCTTGCAGTCGGGGCCGTATCTTATGCTCAGGTCACCCTTGCCTGGACTGACAATTCGAGTGAGGAGACTGGATTTTCGATAGAGCGAAAGACTGGAGCCAGCGGCGCCTATGCACAGGTAGCCACAACAGCCGCAAATGCGACGAGCTACACCAATACCAGCCTGACACAGGGTACGGAATATTACTTCCGGGTGCGGGCCGTCAGCGGGGCTAATTATTCCGGTTATTCAAACGAAGTCAATGCGACCACATTAACCTTGAATGCTCCTTCCAGTCTTACGGTCACGCCTATGTCTGCCACGCAGGTGAGGGTTGACTGGACAGACAACTCAACGGATGAGACGAATTTCTACATTGAGCGGAAAACCGGAGCAGGGGGCACTTATGCATACGTAGGCAATGTGGGTGCGAATATTACGACTTTTACAAATACCAGCCTGACACAGGGTACCGAATATTACTACCGTGTAAGGGCGTACAATGGGGGCAACTACTCGGTCTATTCTAACGAGGCAAACGCAGCGACATCGACCCTCGCTGCCCCCTCAAACCTGAACGCTACAGCGACATCTTCTTCGCAGATAACGCTGACGTGGGCGGACAATTCGAGCGATGAGACGTCATTTTCGATAGAACGAAAGACGGGCGCAGCCGGGACTTATGTTTACATCGGCGGCGTGGGTGCGAATATTACAACTTTTACAAGCACCGGACTGACCCAGGGTACGGAATATTACTACCGAGTGCGGACTGTCAGTGGGTCGAACTATTCCGAATACTCAAACGAGGTGAGTGCAACGCCCGTAATATTGGCTCCTTCAAACCTGAGTGTCGGGGAGATATCTACATCGCAGATAGCGCTGACGTGGACGGACAATTCGAACGAGGAAACGGGATTTTCAATAGAGCGAAAGACCGGAGATGGAGGGACGTATGCACAGGTAGGCAGTGTGAGTGCGAATGTTACCACTTTTACAAATACCGGCTTGACCCAGGGTACGGAATATTACTACCGAGTGCGGACTGTCAGCGGGTCGAACTATTCCAAATACTCAAACGAGGTGAGCGCAACGCCTAGTTTATTGCCTCCTTCTAATCTTGTTGCGACTCCTCTGACTCCCTCGGAAATAGTACTGTCTTGGAATGATAACTCTGGAGATGAAACGGTTTTTTACATAGACTACAGGGCTGAGGGAACAGATATCTTCACCACCTTGACAAGTGTGTCCGCGAATACAACCGCCTATATTCATAAAACTCTCACACCAGGCACTACATATCATTATCGTGTGCGTGCGTACGGCTTGGTCGGGTACTCACCGTACTCGAACGAGGCGGGCGCCACAACCCCAGCAGCAGTAACGCAGGGTGCTTCAGACAGCGCAGGTGCAGAATTTTTTGTAGCCTTTCAGCCGAATACTGCAGCCGGCATAAGCAATTTATCGCTATTTATTACCGGCAAGCAAGATACCCTTGGCGTGGTCGAAATTCCGGGTCTGAATTTCACCCAGGTCTTTGCTGTTCAGGCGAATAAAGTTACGACGGTCACGCTTCCGAGTTCAGCGCAATCTCTCGGCACTAATAATGTTGCACACCTCGGGGTGCGTGTTGCCGCCCAGAACGAGATAACTGTTTATGGTTTAAATCAGAAGCAGTTCACAACAGATGCTTTTTCGGCGCTTCCCGTGGATATTTTAGGACTTGAATATCTGACGATGAGTTATCAATCGACGTATACCCAGTACCCTTCCCAGGTTGCAGTTGTCGGAGTGTATGACAACACGCAGGTCACCATTACTCCTTCGGCAGCAGCAACAGGCCGCTCTGCCGGGGTCCCATTCACGATCACTCTCAATCGCCAAGATACATTTCAACTGACAGGAAGTGGAACGGCAGATCTTACCGGCAGCATTATTACCGCATCAGTGCCTGTGGCCGTGATGAGCGGGGTTGATTGCGCCAATGTACCTGTCGGTGTTGTGGCTTGCGATCACATAGTAGAGATGATGCCGCCGGTAACCACGTGGGGGAAATCTTTTTTGACTGTGCCTTTGGCTACGCGGCTCAAGGGAGATGTGTTCCGCATACTTGCCTCGCAGGACAATACTACAGTGTATCTCAACGGCGTTCTTGAGACAACGCTAAATCGCGGCAAGTTCTTGGAGAAGGTGTTAACCGCCCGTACCCAGATCGAGGCCAGCGCCCCGGTTTTGGTAGCTCAGTACTCGCCCGGCCAGTCTTTTGACAACGTGGTTTCCGACCCGTTTATGATGCTCATTCCTCCTACTGAGCAGTTTTTAAATCAGTACACATTAAGCACTCCTGCTACAGGTTTTACCGCGAATTTTGTCAATATAGTAGTGCCTTCCACGGCAATTTCATCGCTCAGACTTGATGGTGCCTCGATCGATACAACACTGTTTTCTTCTATCGGTTCGAGTGGTTTCAGCGGAGCGCAAGTCCCGGTTGCTCTCGGATCGCATGCGATTATCGGAGATGTGCCCTTCGGAATTTATGTCTATGGATTCGGCAGCTATGATTCCTACGGCTATCCTGGAGGTATGGCATTCCAATTTATTAATCCGATCGGAGACGCTTACCCGCCGAACATTAGGTTGATAAAGGTCGGAGATAGTATTCAAGGCACTGCCACTGACAGTGAAGACATTAATGCGAACGGCATACTGGATCCTGGAGAAGACCTGAACCATAATGGCGTAATCAACCGCCGCAGCGAAGACGTAAACGGTAACGGTGTGCTTGATCCGGGAGAAGACCTCAATGAAAACGGTCATCTGGACAGAGACACAGGAATATTTAAGGTCGAATTGGCCCCTGGGTCCACAAACCTGCAGTTGACCGTGACGCCATTTATTCCCGGTGCATTGTCGGCTAATTTCACCATCTCGCTGCTGGATCCCGACTTGACCGGAACAGGGACTCTGCGCGTCTCTGACGGCGTCGGCAATATGGTCGAAAAACCCATTTTCCTTTCCAAATATTCTGTATTAAAGGATGTACGCATTATCGACACGATAGCGACGCAAGGCATTGAAGTGGATGCCGCCTCATTTTCAAAAACTCCTTATAGTATTACTACAAGCGGAGCGAGTACTGTGATCGAATGGCGATTCGATTATTTTCCGGTTAACCTGACGGAGGGCCTCGGGTTTGATGTGATCATGAAAACTCCGGTTAATGGAGAACACCGTTTGGTGAGTCAGAAATTAGAGTTGCATTATACCGATGTGAACGGCAACCAGGTCAGGACCGAATTAGGCCCTCAATATGTCAATGTCCTCAATTCAGCCTTTGACAGCGCTATAAATACCGACAAACCGGCTTATCAGCCAAATGAAAATGTCAACGTTAGCGCGACCATCAAAAATTTGAGCGGGTATGCTAGGATAATAAACGCAAAGGTGCAGATCGAAGACCTTAGCGGCACGCTTGTTAAAGAAGTCGGGATTTTGTCGAGCCTCAGCTTTAATCCAAACGAGGTCAAAACCTTCGGCAATCTGATCTTTAATACAGGCTCAACATATGCTGGAGAATATAGGGCGCATTTGATCCTCTATGAAAACCAAAAGCAGATAGGAGAGACGTTTACTAATTTCCAGATACAACGGCCTACGAATTCTTTAAGTTCGAGGGCAACAGTTGATAAAGTAATGTACAATCCCAATGAGAACGCAACGATTACCTCGCTGGTTACCAGTTTGAGTTCCAACTATATCTTTGAAAACCTCACAGGAAGAATCAGCATACGGAATCCGATAGACAATAGTCAGCTATTCACCGACACCAAAAACATCATCACCTTGATGCCGGGAGCAGGCTTCAGCTTCAAGGCCTACTGGAACACAGGTACCTACGCAGCAGGCAGCTATCCTGTGACTCTCGAAGTGCGAGACAGCGGAGGCGCGCTTATCTCCACCGCGACGAACGCCATCACCATCACGAGCAACGTTCGGCCGTCCACTCAGCTCCGGGGACAGATCAGCGTGGACAAACAAAGCATCATGACCGGAGAGACCGTCACGGCGAGCTACAGCGTCACCAATTCGGGCAATGTCGATTTGTCCGGTATTTCCCTAGCGGTCCGGACGATCAATCTGGCCGATGAGACGGTGTACAACACGATAGCCGACCAGGCGGCCCTGGTAATGGGCGCTTCCTACACCAAAACCGGCCTGATCGACACCACGGCATACAGCGCCAAGGACTACCTTGTGGTTCTCATGGCCAGCATTAACGGCGTGGAAGAAACCCTCGCCAGCACCTATTTCCGGGTGGAAGGCGCGCCTTCCGCTCCAGCCCTTATCTCGCCCGCGAACGGAGCCGATGTAGATACCTTCACCCCGGCGCTCACGGTGAGCAATGCCTCAGATCCCAATGATGATAAACTGACGTATGAATTCGAGATATATTCGGACAACGGCCTGGCTAACCTTGTCAACTCGTCGGGCGCGGTCGCCGAAACGGCCGGCTCCACAGCCTGGACCGTTTCCGCGCCCCTTACGGAAAACCTGACCTATTTCTGGCGCGCCCGCGCCTGGGACGGGAAGCTCTACGGCCCCTGGATGGAAACAGCTTCGTTCCGGGTCAATACGGCGAACGATCCGCCCACAGCGCCGATCATATCCAGCCCTGTCGACAACGGAGTTGTATCCAGTCTCACTCCGGCGTTCACGGTGCTCAATGCCACGGATCCGGACAGCCCGAGCCTCACCTACAACTTCGACCTGGCGCTCGATTCCGGGTTCACCCAGATTGTTTCGTCAATAACAGGCATTGCCGAAGGCACGGGCACAACCTCATGGCAAATCCCGGTAACCCTTAACGAAAACATGACTTACTACTGGCGCAGCCAGGCAGATGACTGGATCATCGAAGGACCGTGGTCAACAACCGGTCGTTTCTTCGTAAACACAGTAAACGAGCCGCCAAGTATTCCGGTCATCATTGCGCCGGTAAAAGGCGCTTCCCTCAAGGCCCTCGAAGCGGACATCACGGTCCAAAATAGCACGGACCCTGATTCTCCCGGTATCACATACACCTTTGAACTCGACACGGTGATGAGCTTTGACTCCCCCATCATCATTCGCTCAGGCAATATCCAGCAAGGCCAGAACGGCACCACATGGCATGTCACCGGCCTTACCGAAGACACCCAGTACTATGTACGGGCAAAGGCAAGCGACGGACAGGCGGAAAGCGCCTGGTCAGGCATCGTAGACTTCTTTACCAACGCCACGAACAGCGCACCCACAGCGCCCACGCTCGCCAACCCGTCCAACGGCGCCGGAGTGACCGTGTTCACCCCGATCTTGTCTGTCCATAACTCCACAGACCCGGACAGAGACATCTTGACCTACGAGTTCGAGGTTTATGCGGATGCAGCCCTAACCACCCTTGTGACCAACATCGCGGGAGTCACCGAGGCCAGCCAGACAACCTCCTGGACTGTGCCCGTAACCTTGACCGAGAACAAGACTTACTATTGGCAGGCCAGGGCATCCGACGGCAACCTCCAGAGTTCATGGATGGCGCAATCATCCTTCACAATCAATACGGCCAATGACGCACCCGGAGCGCCCGTACTCCTGTCCCCGGCAAACGGAAGCACCATTGCCACGCTCACACCCGCGCTCGTCATCACAAACGCCAAAGATCCGGACAATGACAAGCTCACCTACGAGTACGAAGTCTACCAAGGCAGCGTCCTGGTAACCAGCATCACGAACGTGCCTGAAAACGGCTCAGGCGAAACATCCGCAACGCTTGCCGCAAACCTCGCGGACAACACCGTGTACCAGTGGCGCGTACGGGCGTTCGACGGTGACCGGTACGGCCCGTGGACAGCCATGGCGTCCTTCACCGTCCATACCTGCCAGCATAAGCTGAAGGTAGATATCGACTTCGAGCCCGAAACGCTGAACAAGAAAGACTGCGGGAAATGGGTAGTGGTCAAGATCGAACTACCGCACGGATACAGGGCAAAAGACGTGGATATCTCATCCATCCGGCTCGAA
>WSSedB1CaDRAFT_10000335_pt1 | contig 21413 bp, 18 predicted proteins | sample WetSurSB1Cattail_FD_9460 | JGI IMG/M metagenome (IMG submission 9460)
GAGGCCAAGATAAGATGAAGCAGCATAAACCCATCCTACAGGCAGAGCCTAAGGCCTCTGACCCCGCCCAGAGGACGGGGTTTTTCAAGATTTAATAAACGTGTTGAGCCGTCATGGAATGCTGTCGGCATCCTCCATTCGGCGGTGCATATCCTACCTTATGCATGTTGTTTATATCAAGACAATCATGCTTGGGACAACGTGAGGGGGGCCTTCAAGAGTCCCTCACTATTTTAGCCTGTTGGCGTTCGTAGTCGCGTCGAGCCGAGTCGATTTCACGCATGACGCCTCGCACATCGGCCGGAATATGGCTCTGCTCAACCCGGCCCGTCAGTTCCTTCGCGGAGCTGAGCTTGCCGCTCGCGTAGAGTTTCCAGATCTCCTCGCCATAGTTGGTGGCCAGAAGCTCGGGGGCGAAACGGCCGAAGTAGGCAGCCATGTTTTCCACGTCCCGCTGGAGCATCCTGCCGGCGTTGTTGTTTCCCGCAGCATCGACAGCCTGAGGCAAGTCGATAATGACCAACCCGTCGCTGCCGACAAGCACATTGTACTCGGACAGGTCACCGTGGACGAGTCCGGCGCAGAGCATGAGAACAATCTGTGCGATCATCGTACGATGATATTCCCTGGCTTGCTCCGCCGTAAGCCTCAGATCGTTGAGCCTCGGAGCAGCATCACCATGAGCATCGACCACCAGCTCCATCAGGAGCACCCCTCCGAAGTAGTTAACTATCCGGGGGACGCGCACCCCGGCTTCAGCAAGCCGGCGCAAAGCATCCACTTCTGCATTCTGCCAAGCCCCCTCCTGCTCTTTCCGCCCATACTTGCTGTTCTTCTCCATGGCGCGCGTCTGTCGGCTATTCTTCCCTTTGCGCCCTTCCTGGTATTGAGTTTGCCGGCTGAAACTTCGTTTGTCGGCTTCCTTATATACCTTGGCGCAGCACGTCTCTCCCTTGGAGCAAACCACGTAGACTTCAGCTTCCTTGCCGCTCATAAGCTGAAAGAGAACCTCGTCGATAAAGCCGTTATATACTAACATTTCCAAGCTTTTAGGTGTTTTCATATACTTTCTTTTTTACTGTTTTGGAACACACAAGAACCATTCCCGTTTTTCCTGTCGAAGCCCGATGCTGGGCAGGAGAGCAGCTTTATTTTACAAACAACCAGAGTAAAATTGGCGCCTCGTCATTTTTTTCAAGCTGATTCCAGAAGGGGGGTACATAGAGGCGAATAACGATGACCGAAACCGGGGAAAACTATTCATGTAAAGAAAAAAACACTCAGGAGATAATTTTCATAAAATTGCCTGGTTGTAGTTTACACACTTATCAAGTGTTTAGATATTTAAATTTATTCCTGCGGTCCTCGCCAGAAAGAATCCGGTGCGTAACAGGAAGGCCGCACGGCTCCCGATACGCGGGCGGTGTTCTGGCTGATTTCCTGATTTGACCTTTGAAAGCGGGCAAACCGATTGTCAACAAAGCAAAACATGATACTCTTTTAAAGAAATAGTTTATCGGAACGGAGGAAAAAATGCAGAAAATACGTTACGGACTCGTTGTGCTGTGGCTACTGTTGTGTTCGGCGACTTCTGTCGCAGCCCAGGTAAGTATCGGTATCGGGCTGCCCAACGTGAGCATCGGCATCAATCTGCCGCTGTTCCCGGAACTTGTCCCGGTGCCGGGCTACCCGGTCTACTACGCTCCGCAGGTGGATTCCAACTATTTCTTTTACGATGGAATGTACTGGGTTTACCAGAACGATAACTGGTACGCGAGTTCCTGGTACAACGGCCCTTGGGGGTATGTGGAGCCATATGCCGTACCCGTGTTTGTCCTGCGTATCCCCGTGCGCTACTACCGGCAGCCTCCCATGTACTTTCGCGGGTGGCGGCCCGATGCGCCGCCCCGCTGGGGTCAACACTGGGGACCTGGGTGGGAGCAACGTCGAAGGGGATGGGACAGGTGGCAGCACGGCTCTGTTCCGGCGCGCGCCCCACTGCCTGCCTACCAGCGGCAATATTCAGGAGACAGGTATCCCCGCCGGGTGGAGCAACAGCAGATGCTGGGCCGCCAGCATTACCGTTACCAGCCGCGTGACACGATAGTCCGCCGGCACTTTCAGCAGCAAGGAGATCAAAGAGCGCCTGCTCCTGTTCAGCGGGGAAGACAGGAAGAGCCTCGAACGAGAAGTCCGAGGCAGCAGGATATTCAGCGTTCAGCGCCGCCCCAGCATGGCGGCCCGGCAGGACCACGATCTCAGCCACCACACCGGGGTGGCGAAAACGTTCAGAGACCACCAGTCTCCCCCACTCCCCAGCAGCATGGCCCGGCAATCCAGGGCCAGAGGCAGCAGCCAGGGGCTGCACAGCGTGTGCAGCAAGCGCCAAGGCCACAAGGTCAGGGGCAAAGACCCCAGTCGCAGGAGCCAAAACAAGGCCATGGGCAAGGACAGCAGAAAGACGAAGGACGAGGCCGGTAACACAACTGAACTAGCCCAGCTTTATCCATGAGATCGAAATAAAATGCCGTGAAGGCCTCTGTTGCATGGCTTCACGGCATTTAAGCATCTACAAAAAACCCTCTTTTCAGATGATCGGGTCAAAGGCTGGATCCCGGTACTATCCAAAATTCAGTCTTGCCCGCTACTCATAGCCGAACTCCCTCAGTTTTGAAGTCCGCTCGCTCCAGTTTTCTTCAATTTTCACAAACAGTTCCAGAAAAACGCGTGTTCCCAGCAAGCGTTCAATATCGTGGCGCGCCTGGCTGCCGATCTTTTTCAGCATCTCGCCTTTTTTGCCGATGATGATCCCCTTCTGGGTCGTCCGTTCCAGGCAGATGGCGGCAGCAATGGCCACCACGCCATTGGGGCGCTCAACAAAGCTCTCCACCACAACCGCCGTGGAATAGGGAATCTCATCGCGGGTCAGACGGAAGATCTTTTCGCGGATTATCTCGGCAACGATAAATTTTTCAGGCATGTCCGTCAGAATATCGTCTGGAAAAAGCGCTTGTCCCTCAGGCAGATAGGTACTGACTGTGTCCACCAGTCCTGCAACTCCGTCACCACTGGCAGCCGAGATCGGAACAACCTCCCGGAACGGATGCAGGCCGGACCAGACGGCAATTTTCTCCAGAAGAAGCCGTTTGTCCGCCAGCAGGTCAACCTTGTTGAGTACCAGCACAACCGGAGTATTTGTTTCTTTCAAAACCTCACTGACCAGCCTGTCATCCACGCCAGCGGCAGCATCAACTACCAGAAGCAGCAGATCCACACCGCGCAGGGCAGCCAGGGCCACATCCACCATGCCTTTGTTCAGCCGCGAATGACAGGCGTGAATGCCGGGAGTGTCTATGAATACGATCTGGCCGTTGGGAATGTTGTGAATTCCCTGGATGCGGTTACGGGTAGTCTGCGGCTTATCGGAAGTAATGACAATCTTCTCGCCGATGATGCGGTTGAGCAGCGTGGACTTGCCCACGTTGGGACGACCGATGATGGACACATATCCAAACTTGTTTTCGTTGTTTTTCATATCGTTACACACATATCCATAAAGTATTACTTCTTGGTGCGGGTATCTTTCAGAGTCACACTGCGATTGAAAACCGGTTTGCCCGGCGCAGAATCCCTTGAGTCGGTGCGGAAATAGCCCAGCCGTTCGAACTGGACCTGGGTCTCGCTGTCAGCTTTTGCCAAGCTTGCCTCCAGCTTGCAGTTTTTCAGAACCTCTACGGAAGAAGGGTTGAGAAATTGTTTATAGTCAATCCCCCCCCTGTCAGGGTTTGCATCATTGAACAGGTAATCGAACAGGCGCACCTCGACTTCGATGGCGTGGCTGGCCGACACCCAGTGTATCGTCCCCTTGATCTTTCTGCCATCGATTGCCGTCCCCCCGCGTGAGGCGGGGTCATACTCGCAATGGACCTCGATCAGTGCCCCGTTTTCATCCGTGACCACGCCGGTACAGCGCACGATATAGGCATAGCGCAAACGAACCTCCGCGCCGGGGGTCATGCGGAAAAACCCCTTGGTCGGTTCAGCCAGGAAATCATCCTGCTCGATGTACAGTTCACGGGAAAAGACAACCTTGCGGGCACCCATCTCCGGCTTTTGGGGATGATTGGCCGCCTCGAACTCCTCGACCTGGTCTTCCGGGTAGTTGTCGATCACGACCTTGAGCGGCCGCAGAACCCCCATGACACGCGGCGCATGTTCATTCAGGTCTTCGCGCAAGCACTCTTCCAGAACCGACATGTCAATCCAGGAGTCGCCCCTTCCGACGCCGATACGTTCACAGAAGGTGCGAATCGAGGCGGGGGTATAACCGCGGCGGCGCAGCCCCATCAGAGTTGGCAGACGGGGGTCGTCCCAGCCGTCCACAATCCGCTTGGTAACCAGTTCGTTGAGCTTGCGCTTGCTCATGACCGTGTAGGTCAGGTTGAGCCGGGCAAATTCATACTGCCGTGGCCGGGCCGGAACCGGCAGGTTGTCCAGAAACCACTCATACAGCGGCTTGTGATCCTCGAACTCTAGGGTGCATATGGAGTGGGTGATGCCTTCGATTGCGTCGGACTGGCCATGGGCAAAGTCATACATGGGGTAGATACACCATGTGTCCCCCACATGCGGGTGCGGAGCATGAATGATGCGGTACAGCACCGGGTCACGCAGATTTACGTTAGGGGAAGCCATGTCGATCTTGGCTCTGAGAACCCTGCTCCCCTCGGCGAATTCACCGGCCTTCATAGCGCGAAACAGAGTCAGGTTTTCCTCGACGTTACGGTTGCGAAAGGGGCTTTCCTTCCCCGCTTCCGTCAGTGTGCCGCGATGGGCACGGATTTCATCGGCACTCAAATCCTCCACATAGGCCTTGCCCTGTTGGATCAAATATTCGGCCCACTCGTAGAGCTGCTGGAAATAGTCGGAAGCGTAATAGAGGTGTTCGCCCCAGTCAAAACCGAGCCAGCGCACGCTTTCCTTGATGGATTCGATATACTCCAGCTCTTCCTTGGCCGGATTGGTGTCATCGAAGCGGAGATGGCAGCGCCCCCCAAAATCCCGGGCCAGCCCGAAATTGAGGCAAATGGACTTTGCATGGCCGATATGCAGGAATCCGTTTGGCTCCGGTGGAAAACGGGTTACAACGGTCTTGTGTTTCCCGCTTTTGAGATCGTCATCGATAATCGTACGCAGGAAGTTTGATTGAGCTACGCTTTCTGTTGACATGGTTCCCTCTGATGTAATGCAAAATAACAGGTTCTAGAGCAACTCTCCCAGGAGCGTGTTCTGGAATACCTGAATGATTCTGACATCGGCAAGACCGCCGATCAGACTTTTGCCGCCGATGAAATTGACTGTACGGCCATTGCCGGCCTTGCCGGAAACCTGACCGGAACGCTTCCCCTCACCTTCCACCAGAATGGTCTGGGTTGTGCCCAGATATGCATTGCCGATTTCCAAGGTGATACGTTTCTGCAGTGCCTGCAATCGCTCAAGCCGTCGCTGTTTCTCCTCGCGGCTGAGATCTTCGGCCAGTTCTGCCGCCCTGGTGCCGGGTCGCGGTGAATAGGCAAAGGAAAACAGATCGATATAACGAACCTCTTCCATCAGGGAGAGAGTTTCCTCGAATTCCTCTTCCGTTTCACCCGGAAACCCGACAATCATGTCGCCGGTGATAGCGATCCCAGGACGGGCCGATTTGAGCGCCCGGATCTTTTCCAGGTACTCCTCGCGGGTGTATCCACGATTCATGCGCTCCAGCACAGCATTGCTCCCGGACTGGGCCGGAAGGTGAATAGAACTGCATAGCGCTGGAATCCCGGCAAAACAGGCGATCAGGTCATCGGACATATCCTTGGGGTGGGAAGTGTAGAACCGGATTCGCAGGATGCCGTCGATAGCGGCAACCAGCCCGATGAGCTCGGCAAAGGCCGGTTCACCGGCACTCTTCAACCCGTAGGAGTTGACATTCTGTCCCAGAAGCGCAATCTCCCGGACCCCGGCAGCCGCCAATTGGCGAACTTCATCGAGAATCTCCGTCGATCGCCGGCTGATTTCCGGCCCGCGCACATAGGGAACAATGCAGTAGGAACAGTAGTTGTCACACCCCTGCATGACAGTCACGAAACTGCTGGCCCGGGCTGTGCCCTTTACAGGGGGAAAGAGATCAAGCCGCTGGCTGTTGTCGATAAAGGCGGTTTCGCTCCGCCGCTCTCCACGCTCCGCCGCCAGTACCATGTTATTCAGCAGATGCAGGTTGTGCGTGCCGAACACCAGATCCAGACTGGGTAATTTTTGCAGCAACGCTTCCCCCTCCTGCTGGGCAACGCAACCGCCGACGCCGATTATCAGATGCTTATTGGTTCGTTTGAGCGCCGCCAGGTTCTCGAGACGACGGTATACTTTCTCCTCGGCGCCGCCACGCACACTGCAGGTATTCAACAGAATCATGTCGGCGTCGGCCGGGGCTTTTGCCGGCACATAGCCGATATCAGCCAGCATGGTCACGATCCGCTCGGAATCGTTTACGTTCATCTGGCAGCCAAAGGTTTCTATGTAAACGTATTTACTGGTCATGACGAACATATATTTATACGCGATCAAAACGACGTAAGTCAATCAGTAGATAGAGACAGTAAACACTCCTTTCAACCCTATTCATTTCGGGCAGGCTCTGCTATCGTAAGAGAAATGTTTGCCAACCGGTGCAAATGGATTCCGATTTCAACAACTGGATGCTACACATGAAAATAGACTGGAGCACCATCGACACAGTTCTGCTGGATATGGATGGAACACTTCTGGACCGGCACTTTGACGATCATTTCTGGCTGGAACATGTCCCAAAGCGCTGGGCCGGCCAAAACGGAACATCGCTGGAATATGCCAAGGAACACCTCTACAACCTGTTCAGATCCCAGGAAAACACACTCAACTGGACCGATCTGGATTACTGGTCGGACCGTCTGCATCTGGATATTCCCCTGCTCAAGCAGGAGGTTGAACACCTGATCGCAGTTCACCCCTATGTAGTTGAGTTCCTGCTGTTTCTGAAACAACACGGGAAATCAGCATGGCTGGTCACGAACGCCCACTCCAAAACCCTCAATCTCAAGATGAAGAAAACACGTCTAGGACCTTATTTTAACGGAATTATTTCTGCGCATAAAGTTGGACTTCCCAAGGAAGATGACCGTTTCTGGCGCGCACTCCAGGACTTCATTTCCTATGACCCGGAGCGGACCTTGTTGGGAGAAGACAGCGAGACCAACCTGGGGACCGCAGAGCGTTTCGGCATCAGGCATCTGGTATATATCAGCCGGTACAGCTCGGTAATCCAGCCACGTCCATCCGCTACCTACCCATCGATCAACTACTTCAGCCAGCTAATCTCCGGACATGATGATAGGAGAGCGGAGTTGCCGAGCCGCCCTGTTGATTGCAAAAACCGAAGAAACTACCCAGACCCCAAAAAGCCCTTAACTCCCCCTAACCCCCTCTTAGCTTAAGAGGGGGAATAACTGTGTTCACATCAGGTCCATCGGATGTGGGATCGTCTCCTCCCCTTAAGTTAAGGGGAGGCCGGGAGGGGTTATGATCCGCTGATGCCTAAATAAAACATTTTAATAACGGTTACCTGAGTAGTTACAAACCGAAACAGCCGGACACCGATTCATCACTATTGTCGCTATCCGGCTGCTCACATACACATTGTATACCCCGCTCCACCTACATCTTGCGCAATTTCATACGAAATTTTTCAAGCGTGGCAGCCCCTTCCTCGATCAAACGGATCAGGTCCTTGCGGGCGCTGCCGGCGACTTCCTTGCCCTTATCCAGCAGGTCGTCGGTTTTGTCTCCAATGGTATCCACAAGATCGGAGATGGTATCGGTCAGATCAACAACCTTTTCATCGGCGTTTGCCTTTACTTTTTTTGCGTAACGGGCAAGATCGCGACGGGTCCGCCGCCCGGACTGGGGGGCAACCAGCAGAGTCACTCCCGCTCCAATTATTCCACCCGCCAATAGCAACAACGCTCCTGCCGCCGCAACTTTTTTGTTTTTCTGTTCCATATCAGCCTCCCTTTGTCTGCCTCGTCGATGAATCAATTGAACACCCCCGTCATTTCGTTAATCAGTCTACTCTGTTTCCCTCGGACCACCAACATATTACATCTGACATACTACGAAAAGGTACGGGCCAGATCCTGATCGATTACGTAGACGCATACCTCGCGAGCCGCCTGCTTGGTATAATGAAATCGCGATGCGCATAGGTTGTTGATCAGGAATGTCACATCATCTCGAATACGTTTGTCATACGTCTTGAAGGCCTCTGTATCAAAATCCTTGATGGCCCGACGGAAATTTGCATTATCGATAAACGGCTCCAGCACCTTTTCTTTCAGGTTGTGAACGTAACGCTCATGGAGTGTTTCGTAGAGTGCCGTTGCCCTGGGATCTTTTCCGCCCGCAAGAATTTCCTGGGTCAGGGTTCTGGCGGTATACTCCTTTTGCGTTTCCCTCCGGAATGATAATCGCGCCTCGTCGTCCACTTCCTTCCCGATCAGACGGCTCTCGATTGAGCGCAGGAAATCTTCGCTGATTTCCAGTTTTTCGTTGGTATAATTGCAGAGTGCCACCTCCCCCACCTCAAAGTTGACCGCAAACATATAATTGAGAAGATCCCGCGCAATCTGTTCCTCATTGTAATAGTACAGCGACTCCTTAACCTCCTGAAGAATGGAATAGTTGTAGTTGTTCATCAGTGATTCGAGGAAATGCTCAGGAAGCATTTCGTTGAGATCTTTGCGCCACTTTGAAAAATAGGTGATCAAGCTGTACATTGAGATCATCCCGTCCTTGCGGGCATAGGCCGAATAGAACTCATTGAATATCTTGATGGAATCGCGCCCGGAAAAACCGGTCACTCCTTCGTGTTCCGATTCGTCGATAATCCGGCGGCGTCTCTTGGCCGTCAAGCGTTTGCGGTCTTCCTCCAAAAGCCAGGCGGGAATATGGCCGCTGTAGATTTCCATTTTAAGCAACAGCAGGTTTTCATCACAGTAGTTCAAATATTTCAAGGGATTTCCGATCCATTCCAGTAGGGCCTTGGATCTCCTGTTCATGCGGGTTGCAATGATGATCCGGGCAAAATTATGCAGCACGCGCGGCAGGAAACTTTCGTCGATGTGCTTGCCGAAGGTATTGCGGTAGATCTCCACCTCGGTATGCAGGTCCATGACATAGGGAATGTTGATAAACTCGATTCGGTCGGTAAAAGATTGAAATCCCTCGATAGTCTTCTCATCCTCCGGGTTCATCAGGGCGATGAAGAGCGATTTTACGTTCTCCTCCAGATCTTCGACCTTGTGAATGCCTTCGCTGATGATGTTGTGCAGCTCCAGCAGACGCTCGGCGTTGTGGGACTTCACATCCATCAAAGCATAGATGCCGTTGTTGGTCTTGGCAAAGCTGGAATAGAGGTATTTGACGGCATTGCTGTCCCCTAGCAGAATGTCGATCTTGCGCTGCAACTGCTCGTTGGTCATAACATTCTGCTTCATCGGCTTGTCACCCGGATTAAAAACAGTGATCCCCTCTCCCAACCGGCGATTAAAGCGATAGGGCCGCGCATGGATCATGCGGTAGACGTCCATGGAGGTTGGCAGACGCTGGAGCAGTGCATTGAATATCGAGCTGCAGATAGTGCAGGGGGTTTCACGGAAGACCCATTCAAACTCCTTGTCGGTAAAAAGCTTCCACTTGAACTCGTCGTTTTTGAAAAGATCGTCGAAAAACGAGCGCCGGTCCCGCTTGGGAACCATCAACAGAGGATTGTCATGAGATGGGCAGGGCAGTTCCACATAATCGCCGCTTCGGAAGAGGTTTTTCGTTATCTCCGACTGATCGGCCTGGCTGAGCTCGTACTCGTCCAGCAGACTGGTGAGCCGGTCCACAAACGATGACATCTGGGTCTCGCTGATCTTGGCAAGTATTCGCCGATCGAGTCTCCAGACCACTTCGTAGCGTGTTCCCGCCTCACTATTGGCGTATTCCTCGAATTTCAGCAGCAGGGTGTTCAGAAACGTGCTCTTGCCAGAGCCAGGCGGTCCCTCGAAGATATAGATCTTGTTCTGACTCGCACTCCCCTTCATGGCATCCACATGGTTGATCAGGCGGTTGGCAAACAGCCGGTCGGCAAAGAAGGGGCGATCCGTATTATTGACAAAGAGGTTTCTGCAATCGTAGTTGACGTAATTGATCGATTCAGGATCGCCGGGGTATTCGTCAATCCCCTTACTGACGTAACTTCGAATCATGTCATGGAACGTCTGGAAAACATTGCGCACCACCGATTCCGGCCGCATGGTCAGTATACTCAAATAATCTTCAAAGGAGATTGTCTGACTATGCTCCCGTTCGCTGATTTTTCGATTGAGTTGATGTATGGCCCTGTCAATATTTGACATGGAGTCACCCGCTAAACGTGCTTTTTTGAAAGGACTTTTTCATACATTGAATACACCACCCGCTGCCAGGTAATCTCGCCATCCTGTGTCACTTCCCGCCACCCTGCTGGCGGCGTGGCGGCAACCCGTGCCTCGGTGGTTTCAAGGTGTACCGGACCGCCCCACAGAAACTCGATTCCCATCAATGTGTTGGCAATGTATTCCCGCACCAGTTGTTTTCCCTCAAATGTATGCACCAGGTAGAGAGAACCTTGAACCCCCTTGGTCTTGTCCACGGTAATGACCGGGGGGTGGTAAAGCGACTCAAGCATCATTCGCAGATAATCGTCCGCCTTGCGGCTCTTGACATAGTACTGCCAGACCATGCGCTGCTGGTCGAGACGTTTTCCGGCCACAAACAGTTTGTAATGATCAAGAAAATCCTGATCCAGATAGGTTTTCAGGAACAGGTAATCACACAGGTTCTCACGCACCGCAAAGATAAAATCACGTCCCGTTGCAACACCCGTGTCAAAACTCTTGCGTCCATCGGCGTCGGTCAACCGCTGAAATGCAAAAGAGAAACGACCCTTGTCGGCCTGTTCTTCAATATGGCTGAAGAGCCGCATTCCCAGGGCGTACGGATTTGTCCCGACACGCGGCAGAGAGGTAACAGCAGCATGAACACGGGCAAAATCCACCTCATGTCCCAAGATGCGATCATCTTGCAGAAAGAGGAATTCGTGCCAGTAACTTGCCCACCCCTCGTTCATGATTTTGGTTCGTATCTGGGGCTGAAAGAAAACTGAGGTTTTGCGAACAATTTCCAGAACCGAACGCATCCAGACATTCTCGTCCTTGGCCAGAAATACCGAGTGGTCCAGCAAAAAGCGGAGCAGGTCGCGCCGTTTGGCCGGACGGGCCTCGTCAGCACGGGAAAAACGGGCCTCCAACTCCGGAAAACGGCGCTCGGCATCTCTGAAGAAGGTCTTTTCAGCCAGTTCGCCATGGGCCTTCAGACAGTCGTTGTAGCGGTTGATCTCCTTGATATACTCACTAATCGAGATCTTTTTCTCGGTCTGCAAAAACACATCAAAATAATAGTTCAAACGTGACGAACACTCCGCCTCATGCGGAATAAACAGTTCAGCCAGACCGCCGTGAAAATCCACCAGGTTGTCGATGCTCCGGGCAAACTCGATCACGTAATCAACCCAACGTCCCTTCTCGGCACGCAGCTTGGCGATTACCCGCTTGTCCGAAAGAGCCTGACCGGCAAAATCATAGTCCCAGGTATGACGGAAATAGAGGTTGTTCTGAAAAAAATCGATGTGGGCAAGAACGTGGTAAAAGATCATCACATTCAGCCAATCCGGGTTGTTATCGTTGTAGAAAGAGATCGGCGGCCGGGTGTTGATGACCGTTTCATAGGGATTGTGGGGATAGAGCTCGTACATGCCTTTCTCCCGCAATACCTCGACATCATGGACCCAGTAGTCATACAATGTGGGAATCATCACCTTTGGGGAAAGTTCCAGCAAATCGCGGTTGGTGACGATATACTCCAGGCTCTCGTCGGTAAAGGAGAGGCCGGCTGACCGCGCGCGTTCCTTGCAGCCTTCCATGATATTTTTTGTATGTTGATTAATAAGTTCCATCAGTATCTCCGCCCCTTCAAGGAGAGGGCCGGGGGATGTTTTGCCACACTCAGGTCATGAAATCAGATTTCTTATCCCTTCGATCAGGCGTGGCTCGTCCGCATCTTCCTGTATGATATCCATCCTGATCAGATCCGGTTTGCTTTTGAGCAGTTCCGATGAGTTCAGGAAACGCGCCACCGTGGTCATGAATCCATCCTGTCCGCTATGTGCCGCAATGGTTACACCGACCCGGCTTGCATATCCCAGCATGTGACGAATCTCGGCAAGCGCGTTCATGCCACCGTTTTCCCAATCATCCCCGTCGGTGCCGTGAAAAACGTAGATATTGTAATCCTTGGCAAGATTCTCTTTCTTCACGATATCGTTGACAAGCTTGAATGCTGTTGAGACCTGCGTCCCGCCAGCCACGCGGGAATTGTAATAAGTGTAAAAATCCGGTACCTCTTTTGCCTCGGTGTCATGCAGAATAAAACGTGTCTCGGCCTGCCCCGCGTATTGATAGAGCAGCCAACTGTAGATAAGCACATGCTGGGAAACCACCAGTTCGGTAGCCTTTCCTTCCATGGAGCCGGAATAATCACGCAGGAAGAAGAGCATGGCCTGGGGTTCATAATCCTTTTCCCGCGAAAGGACACGGTAGATCTTATCGTGCGGCGCAATCAAAAATCGGGTCGGATCAATATCGGACACATCGGGGAGATTCCCCAGAGCGATATTGGTTTCCACGATCTTGCGCAGTGTTGCCTTCTTGTCCAGAACCTGACCAAAACCACGGTTTTTGTCAGTCAGATCGTAGGTGTAGCGAGTAAACGAACGTTTCTTGCCCTTGTCCTTCAGGTTCGGCAGCTGAAACTTCTCGGAGAGGGTTTTGCCCAGATCATAGGCGGTTGATTCCAGCTCATGATTTTCGCCCTCCCCTTGGCCGGGTCCCGTTCCTCCAGGCTGTTCAGCCTCTCCGCGAACCGGTTGTTCTCCGATAACCTCGCCTTCCTCACCATCACCGCTCCCACCGGTTCCGCCACTTTTTCCTCCCTCGCCGGACGGGCGAACAGTCGGATCGTGAATAAATTTTTCCTCTACGGTGGCTGGAACAACCACTACCTTGCCCTTGTTGCCCTTCCCCGGTTTGACCAGCTTTCCCACCTGGATCTTGCGCGGAAATCCGTCCTTCTCCCGCTGACGGTCACGTTCCAGCAGTTCATCAAGGGATTTGGCCAAAACAGCTGCATTTATGTGGCACGGCGCTGCCTGTTGAATAACCCGAAGGTCGCCTTCATCAAAAAAACTTCGCCTGCCACCGCTCGGGCCGGACACCCCGTTCCCGAACGGGAGATCATGACTTTGCCCGACCGTTGCCAGTTCTGCCCGTATCCGCGCCTCATGCTCGGGAGATATGCCGGCTGCAATGAGTGCTTCGAGATATTTTGTGAGTTCGTTTCGCATATTCAATCTTCAGGCAAGAATCCACCAACTCTCCCCCCTTTGAAAAAGGGGGGTCGGGGGGGATTTCTCGACGTTGGCACTTGTGACAAATCCCCCTAAATCCCCCTTTTTCAAAGGGGGACTCAATTTAATTCTCATCTTCTTGCGTACAGAAATACTCGATCGTCTTCTGCGCGCAGGTCCGGCAGTACCCCAGCTTGTCCAACATGGTCGTAATCATCCGGTCATATAACTTCTGATTTTCTTCGTTGGTCCGGTTGGCTAGTGCTCCAATCAGGCTTCCGGCGCCGGCAATATCGGATTTGAGACGCACATCCGTGACCGCCTTGACCAATTCCAGGTTATCCATGAAGTCATAATTGGGATCCACGGAGATCTTCTGGCCATAGATCTTGCGGATGGAGGTGCGGAAGGAATCCCGTTGTTCTTCGGTTTTCAAGCCGATGCGCTCCTCCGCGCTCTTGACATAGCGCTCGTCGATCTTCAACGCCCGCAGTTCGCCGGTCTGGGGATCCTTGTACTTCCACATCCTGTCGGGCCCCAGATTTTCGGCATCAATGCCGATGATCATATTGACATAGTTCATTACATCCTTGCGGATGGCTTGGGGTTCATCCATGTAGGCGTTGAACATCTCGGTCATGATCCGTTCGCGGTAGAGTCCCTTGGCAATCTTGAGATCCTCCAGATACTTGGCCCGGTCATTGGTATCAACGACATAGTCCAGAATCACGCGCTCCAAGGATTTAAAAACATCATAGGCGAACATGCAACGCCCTTCGTTTGTCTCGGAGCTCTCAACCTGAAGCTGGATGGCCCGTCCGAGACTGCGGTGCCCCAGCCCCTTCTGGCCAAAGCGCTTGGTGATATCCGGGTCCTGTCCCAGTGTGTCGATCACCTCGGCCAAGGCCTTGATGCTCTTTTCTCCCGCCACTTCCCCGGCTGCCAGCTTCATGGTTTCAATGGGGGTTAGTTTTTCGGTACGAGGGAAGCGGGTCAGCACGACACCCACGGAAGCGGCATAATTCAGGTTCGGATCCTGGTGCAGTTCCTCCTTGGTCAGGGTGGTTTTATGTTCGCTGCCGATGGCATAGGCGGTCAGCCCCTTCTGGAGCAGATAATTGGTGTTGTGGGAGACATAGCAGATCCGGCAGCGGTCGACGATGGGAGCCTCCTCCTTTTCGGCCAGGAAACGGTTGAACTCGGAGTTGTTGCTGGTGGCGAGGATCAGGGTATCGATCGGCCATTTGTAACCGTCAATCTCGATGGCGCGGTTCTGGATCACCCCCAGGTAGACCTGCACCAGATCCTTTTTGTTCTTGAAAATCTCGTCGGAAAAATGGATGCCGCCGCCTGCGACCCTGGCCAGGGCGCCGCGCCGCAGGTCAAAGCGATAGGGATTATTGGTGTCGGAGATATGCAGCAACCGTTGTATCGATTCTTCGCCCAGCAGATCCACCGATGATGAAGTGATTTTGTCCTTGGCAGGATACTTGCCGGTGACGGTTCCCAGACTTTCACTCATGGGCACCGGCATTACCTCGATAAATCCGAGCATCCGCTCCAGATCCCCATCGCAGCAGGTGCGGATATCGTTCCAGATGTAGCCGCTACAGGCGCCCAGGGGACGGTAATTTTCATAGAGCAGGTCAATGGCGGCATCGTTCAGGCCGCACTGGGTTGCAAGGAATTGCCGATTATCTTCCGTTGAGTCGAAAAGATTCATTGCCAGTATCATCGGATCTTCGCAAGTCTGCGAATCAATGATGGAAATCTTGCCGTAATGCCCCATATGATCAAGGCCGGTAAAACGGAACGTATAGCGGCGGTTTCTCGCCTCCGACAGAAACGCTCGGTATTTGGTGCAGAGATAATCGACAAAAAACGTTTTGCCGTTGCCCGGTTCGCCGACCAGCACAAAGGCCATCTCCTTGCTGGAGCCGCCTTCGGCGGCATCCTTGACATAGGAGACGAAACTGTTGATTTCGTCGAACATGCCAATGGTGTGTTTTTTGCCACTACGGAATAATTTGAAGTCATAGGTGGTTCTGCCGTTTACCACCACCTTTTCAAAGCCGGCTCCAAGAATCATCCTGGCCACGGACTGAAAAGCGTTTTCAAACACCCTGGTGTCATTTTTCACCGCATCAATATGCTGGATCAGCTTCTCATGGACAACCATGGTCATCCTCCGCCCTGATATGAGTAGTTAATTGGTGCTTTTCTATAATTATGACCCACGAATAGAATTAATCAAGTTCTGCCCTCAGAACCCGCCGAAATAGCACACTAAAACTGCATATCGACCGACCATCATTCGAAGGTTGAATGCACCTTGTTTTTACCCGTTTTTCAGAGTAAATTAAAAATATATTCAATAAAAACGACGCGTAAAATGAAAGATGCCATCAATCATGTATATTCTAAGTATCGATACATCAACATCACTTGCCGGTGTAGCGCTTGCTTCTGATGAAAAGATTCTGGCGGAATCAACGTTCATGGCCGAGCGGTGCCTTTCTGCCCGGCTGGTGCCGGAAATCCTGCGTTTGCTGGAAATTGCCGGCATTACCATTAATGATATTGACCTCTTTGCCTGTGCCATCGGCCCCGGCTCGTTTACCGGCGTGCGCGCTGGTGTGGCAACAATGCAGGGTTTTGCGCTGGCAACAGGTAAACCCTGCGCCGGTTTTTCTTCCTTGTCTCTTTTGGCGATGAATTTTCCCCTGACATCCCGGCCGGTCTGTTCCCTGCTGGATGCCCGCAAAAACGAGGTTTATGCCGCGCTCAGCGACTGTTCCACAACCATTCCAACAACGCTGATCAGTGACTGCGTCATGCCGGCCGGACACTTTCTCGACCTGCTCTGTGCAAAAACCAACAAAGAGATCATCTTTTGTGGCGAGGGAGCGGTGCGCTACCAGGATGTCATATCGTCCCGTTTGGGCGAACGGGCCAATTTTGCCCCCTTTCCGCAGCATGCCGCCCATGCCGCCAATGGAGCGCTGTTGGCCTTACATCAGTACAAAACCTCGCAAACAGTCAAACCTGATTGTTTGCTGCCCATCTACATCCGGGCTTCGGAAGCGGAGTATGCCAAGATTGACCGTCAAAAATCGCTCGCAAAAAAATAGATTCATCGAATGCGGTTTCCCGGGGGAATGTTATGCACATCCATGAATACCAGGCCAAGGAGATTCTGAGCAGCTTCGGAATTGCCATCCCGCGTAGCCGTGTTGCCCTAACAGCCGATCAGGTGGAGCGCGCCGCCAAGGAGATGGGAGGACACTGCGTCATCAAGGCCCAGATTTATGCCGGCGGCCGCGGCAAGGCCGGAGGTATCAAGGTGGCCCGGGATCCCGAAGAAGCCGGAGACATCGCCAAGGAACTGTTCGCCAAGAATCTGGTCACGCGTCAGACCGGCACCGAAGGGCTCAAGGTTCGCCGTATCCTCGTGGAAGAGGTGGTCGAGATCGCCCACGAGTTTTACCTGTCCGTCACCCTTGATCGGGAAACATCCCGCTACTGCCTGATCGCCTCGCCGGAGGGGGGAATGGACATCGAAGAAGTCGCCCGCACCGCTCCGCACAAAATCCACATCCTGACCATCGACCCCTTTACCGGCCTGCGACCCTATCAGGCGCGCAAGATTGCGCTGGCCCTCGGCTTAAACAATGAACTCTGCGAGGACGGTGTGGAACTGATCCTCAACCTGTATCGTTGCAGCCAGGAAAAGGACTGTTCCCTGGTGGAAATCAACCCGCTGGTGGTAACCAAGGCCGGCTGGCTGCTGGCAATGGATGCCAAGATAACCTTTGACGACAATGCTATCTACCGTCACCGCGAATACCCCGACCTGGTGGATTACTCCCAGCTCAACCCGCTGGAAATTACCGCCGCCAAATTCGACCTCTCCTATATCAAGCTATCCGGCAACATCGGCTGCATGGTAAACGGGGCGGGACTTGCCATGGCCACCATGGATGTTCTCAAGGAATCGGGGGGCGAACCGGCCAATTTCCTGGATGTGGGCGGGGGAGCAAGCCGTGAAAAAGTGGCTGAAGCTTTCAAGATCATCCTGAGGGACAGCGATGTACAGGCGGTTTTTGTCAACATTTTTGGTGGAATCATGCGGTGCGACATTATCGCCCAGGGGATCATTGAGGCGGCGTCAAATGTCAAATTTACCCTGCCGATTGTTGTACGCATGGACGGCAACAAGATCGAAGAAGGCAAGCAGCTATTGAGAGAGTCAGGCTTGAATGTTCAGATCGGAGACAACATGGGCGATGGCGCCCGCAAAATTGTCGCCATGCTGAACCAGGGAGGGATTTAGGTCATGGCAATCTTGATCGACAAGAATTCCAGGATCATCGTTCAGGGCATCACCGGGCGCAGCGGGTTGTTCCACGCCCAGCAATGCCGTGCCTATGGCAGTGCCATCGTGGCAGGCGTGACTCCCGGCAAAGGCGGGACGGAAATTGACGGATTTCCGGTTTATAACACAGTGGAGGAGGCAGTTGCCCATACACAAGCCACGGTATCAATGATCTTTGTCCCTCCTCCCGGAGCGGCAGATTCGATTCTGGAAGCCTGCGCCTCGGAACTTGAGCTGGTGGTCTGCATCACCGAGGGCATTCCGGTCCGCGACATGGTTCTGGTCCATGCGGTACAGGCCGGGAGCAAAACCAGGCTAATCGGACCCAATAGCCCCGGAGTGATCACCCCCGGACAGTGCAAGTTGGGCATCATGCCCGGCCCCATCCACAAGCCGGGCAGAATCGGAGTCATTTCCCGCAGCGGCACCCTTACCTATGAAATTGTCAAGCAGTTGACCGATATCGGCATGGGACAGTCCACCTGCGTGGGCATTGGCGGCGATGCGATCATCGGTATGAAGTTTATCGATGTGTTGCAACTCTTCAACAACGATCCCGAAACCGATGCGGTTTTTATAATCGGGGAGATCGGCGGCTCGGCCGAAGAAGAAGCAGCGTATTGGATCAGGGATACTATGAAGAAACCGGTGGGAGCCTTTGTCGCCGGCATCACCGCCCCTCCCGGAAAACGCATGGGGCACGCTGGTGCCATCATCACCAGTGGCAAAGGCAAGGCAGGCGACAAGATCCGCACCCTGCGGGAATGCGGCGTCACCGTCGCCACCAGCCCCACCCGCATGGGCGAGGCCATGGTTGAAGCACTGAAAGGAGCTGGAAAACAGGTGCCATGAACTGCGGCCAGTCCTGCTAAAATATTGCCGCTTTTATTACGGCCCCTTATATTGGTCAGGCTCCGGAAGTCCAGAAGAAATTAGGGAGCCTATTTACCTGTGAAGAAATTCCTGATATCCCGCCCCATCTGCTTGAAGGCATCACCGGTTTTTCTGCCGGCATCCCGAAACCACTCACCCGTCGTCCTGCCTGCTTTTTTAGCTTCTTTCCCCGTTTCTTGCCCCATTTTCTTGGCCCCTTGGCCTATTTTAATACCACCCTCCTTGAAGGCGTGTCCGGTCTCTTTGCCTGCCTTCTTGAAAGCCACTCCTACCTCTTTACCTTTTTCCTTGACTGAACTATCAGCCAAAACCGGAGTGACGAGAAAAAGTGCCATGACAAGACTTAGCAGTATTTTTCGCATAAAGACCTCCCTTGGGACAACGGTTATTGTGCCCTTGACCCGCACCGGGGCGCTTTTCAGCCCCGGACAGTGGCCAAGGGCCTGATTGTGCTGATTGATCTATGGTTTCCCTGAAAGGATCTTCCGAAGTGGCGAACCTTCTGAGTAAATTATGTCGGTGATTCTCCACCCGCCAGATGTTTGCTTCAGCTCATAGACAAGCGTTGTGGTTCCCATGTTATTAAATGTAACTTTGTATTTTTCTTTGGTTCTTTCGGGAAGCTTCTGAACCTTTAGGTTTAATTTGCCTTTTTCATCAAAATCCTGGGCAGCAAGAATTGGATCAAAGTCAAGGTTACAGATTTCTCTGGTTTTCTTCTTACATTGCTCATCTTTCAAAAACAGTGANGAAAGCTCTGTGTCAAAGTATTTTTCGACGTCTTTCTTTTTATCAAACCAGTGGATGTTCATCTTGAAACGCCCGATATGCATCTTGTACAGACCGCGAAGAAAATCTTCTGGAGATTCGGCGGCCAATAACGAATTTGCGCTGAGGACGACAACAAGTATGATCGCGAAAAGAACTCTGGATTTCATTTCATTTTTCTCCTGCAACCGGGTAGGAGGGGAGCCGAGAGGCTCCCGACCCCCCTCAGAACCGGACTTGAAAGTTTCCCCTCATCCGGCCTCAAGCACTCCAAAAAGAGTCGTTTTTCAAAGGTCTGTTAGTCCGGTACTTCAAGTGCCCCTGATTTCGCCATCATACCACCCGATGGTTATCCCTGAAGATACTTCTGCTTGAGTTGGTTCGCTCTTATCCGTGCCTTTTCAAAACCATCAAGATCGAACTGATCAATTCCTGTTGGTAGAGTGTCGATCTCAAGAATCTGGTCGAGCCTGATTGCGATTTCCTTTTTCCAGTCTATGCGCGGTGACTCTCCCCGAGGTTTATGGATTTTCGGCCGGCAGGCTTCAACCGTCACAATGATTTCCTTTTCATTCTTGTCCATGGTTACGCTTTCGAATTCAAGAACATCGGCATCCACTTTTTTACCTGTTTTGAAGACAACGATATGGTGGACGCCAGCTTGGCAGAGTTCTTGAATTCTCTTATAATTATCGACGACCACATCGCCGTACTCTTCCCTGTCTTCCGCTTCCTGTGCCGCCCATTGTTGTGCGAGATACGCATCATCAAGCTCCTTGATTCTTGGGTCATTCTTTGCGTCGTTCACCATCAACCAGACATCTCGACTGCTCATTCCTGGTTTGATTTCCAGGCCGAGCCATTCACATTTTTCCACCTGAGCCTTGCTTGGGGGCCTTACGGGTTGTTTTTGGCTCTTTTGAGAAGAAGCGGGGATTGATTCCAAACGATCACCACGACCAAATACGGTTTTCAAAAACTTGCGCATATACTCCTCCTCAATGAATAATTCGTTGTTGACCGCTTCACGCACGCGTCGCGCAAACTTCACGGCACGCTCTTCGTCACCCGGCCAGACACCGTCGGCCAGACCATATTGTATCGTTGGTAATCCGTAGCGCTTCCTCTTCATCGCTGTAACTAATGATGGTGTCTTCGTGTTGAGGCGAGGCTTTAAGCGGCATGCAGCTTTATTGTGCGTCTGTCTGTGAGTGTGTTTTGACCTTCTACTTTTCTGACACCATTTCATTGACTAATCGCAACTCCAAGCGACAGCCGAGAGCATGTGCGTATTTCTCTAATGTCGCGATTGATGGAGAATGCTTTCCTCTACCTGATTCGAGGCGGGCTACAGCAGACTGGGTTGTGCCAATACGCTCTGCAACTTCTGCTTGTGTGAGACCTGCGGCAGCACGAGCTCTGAGAAACTCGTCAAGAAATCTGAATTCTTCGTCCAGTCGATCATATTCAGTTTTTACGTCTGCACGCTCAAGGGCGCGAGCTTTAAGTTCTTTGTGAGTGAACATTTTTGAACTCCTTCATTCTCCGTTGTGCTGTTTCAAGTTCTCTTGGCGGGGTCCTTTGATAAACTGGTGCAACATCACAATTTTTCGGACAATCATTGTGCAGAAAAGAATACTCATGCGATTCCCTCTGCTGCCTTCACAGTCTCAATTCAAAAAGCCCGTCCCCCATTGCGCGAGTATGCGGCATGCCGAGATCTGGGCCATAGACCTCCATCCTGTCAGTGTACCGAAGATAGCGACCAAGGAAACCTGATGGCATTGCAAGAATTTCTTCTTGTACTGAGTCGTT
>WSSedB1CaDRAFT_10000336_pt1 | contig 21371 bp, 10 predicted proteins | sample WetSurSB1Cattail_FD_9460 | JGI IMG/M metagenome (IMG submission 9460)
TCGAGTTCTATTCTTTTCATTTTCCAATTTGCTCCATGATGTATTGGTGTACCTTTTCTCCGCAGGTACCATCTATATTCTCAATAATCCTGGCATAGGCCTCCTTCTGCCGCTTTTTATCATGCTTCCCATCAACCACATATCCAATAAAGTTCGCTACACTTCGCCAAAGAGTATTTTCTTCCATTGCATAAAGAGCAGTTTTTCCAATACAACCAAAAGAATCTTCCAGCGGCGTTGAAAGCTTTTTCATGTTTTTTTCCGACAAACGACAAGGTGCAATTTTAAATGTTTCAGTTTGTACATCAATAATCAAGAGACTCCTGTCATAGGAAGACATTGCAATGATTTTGTTTTCCCCATAAGGGACCGCGTTAAAGAAATTCGGCTGCTGCATATAAAACTCGGCCTTCCTTTGATACAGGCCAAATGGCAAATTCAAATCTACTTTTTCAATTATCCCCGTCGCAAGGTCGACTCGTAAAATCATGTTCGCGTAAAGAGGAAAAAGCCATATTGCACCATTTCTCTTTACCGCCCCGCTAAACATATAAGTATCTTCTGTATTCCAATCACCCATACAGCTAAAATCGTCCGGATATTTGTCATAAACTTCACAGCAACCCGTCTTGTAATTCCATTTTCGTATTGCTGTCGTTCGCCATGGTATCAGCCAATAATCATCATTTTCATCTGCAATAAAATACATGCAATCCGAAGCCACTTTACCAACTGTATGAATCTGGTATTCTGCCGTTTCCATATCAAATTCCAAAATTTTATTTGTCAGTACAGCTGGCAGCAACAATTTTTGTCCTCTCACAGAAAAAGCTGACAAAATCTCATCATGATCTTTTGTCCTGTACGCCATTAATTCTTTCAGGCAATCCCTATAATATTTACATTCGCCAGTATTTATATCATAGCGCAAAATCGCTGGATACCGCGATGGAATCATAAAAACATAGTGCTTATAGGAAACCATCTGCGCAAAATTACCCCAGTCTAATGGATTTTCTATTGGAATCGTTTTGCTGGTCCCCATCTGCATATCATATTCCAAAATATGTAGTCCCCGCACCGGGCAGAAGAAATATTTATCTCCATTGCGTGCAAAACTATTATAGATTCCCGCATTCATAGAAACATCATCAAATTTTACAATTGGTGTTATCTCACCTGAGTCAGGCTGCATATGACAAAAAGCATTATACCCCTGCGCAATAAACCAAAGCTCTTCTTTTTCTATCAAGGCGAAACCAACCTGAACGGCTGCCATTTCCTCTGCTTTTGGCGTTTTCCATAACCTGACTTCATTTGTAAAAAATATAGGTTTCCCTGCAACACCAAACAAACAAACCACTGAAGAGCTGCTTTCACCAATATACGCATCCGCAATGGCAACAGCCATGTCAATGTCCTGGGTCTTATCCAATATACCAATATTCTCCGAGAGAAACTTCTTTTCTACGTCCTTATACATTCCGTACAATTGAGGACTCATGAGTTTCAGTGTAGATTCAAGCAAAGGGTGTGGACGAAAAAGCAAAACAACATCCTGACGCCCTCTGAAACAATTAAAAATGTATTGCATTTTCCTCAAAACATTCTCACCATTATTTAATATTAATGTCAAACTAACATTATATAAAACTACTTTTTTACCACAAATACGGTCCTGCCATTCTACTGGAATTTCTTTATGCTTTTCGCAAAAAAGCACTCGATCAATCTTGGGTGATCCTAGTGGAACAAGCTTTTCCTCCGGCACATAGTCATTCAAATACTTTTTATCCAGATTCGCCGGATTTTCCTCCTGCATGGGCTGCGTTTCGATTCGATCTTTTTGCACAATCATTTTATCCATAAAATAATAACAGGACTTATCTATATGTGCTTCCGGCCATAGTCCCCCAATAAGGAAATACGGTACATACACCAGCATATCTGTGTATTTTTTTAACTCCTGCGAATAATACTTTGGATGAACCGCTGTCACATAATTATATCCGTCATAAGGATTGTGTATATAGATAACATCCGGCCGTCTTTGGCTGATCGCATACTCAGAATAACGAGTAATCGGCACGTAGGACGGAAAACGCTCTCCCTCATAGTGCATTTCCCCAAAGCTCTTATCCATTTTTTTATCAAAATAAGGTATTGGCATGACAACGCACTCGCAGTGTGGATCGTCTTTAGCTGCAGACCATATGCTTTCGAGACTATCCCACATGCTTGCCTTATACGGTAAAAAGAGAATTTCCCGATCCACTTCTTTTTCCTGCTGCAGTTCTGTGATCATCCGATCCATCGTCTTTTGTATCTCAGCCGCAATATGCTGCTTATTTTTGCTCACAGACAGCGATAGCTTCATTTCTGTAAGCAGTAAAAAAAGCTGATTTATTATTTTATTATATGCCAAAAATCTGCTTTCTGAAAGACCATCTTTTAAAGCATTGCCTATCGATTTCAATGCTGCACAACAGTTTTCCAGGACACCCAATGCACTTACTTTATTAGCAGTTTGTGCATATTTTATACCATCCAATATGTCAGGAAATAATCCCAGTATCTGTACTCTTACATTCTTCCTCATAAGTGATATCCCTCTATAATCTCACATCGGTTATTTTTGCCGCATATTTTCCTTCATTAAGCTTCTTTAATGAGTTTAATCAGAGCAAAATCAGTCTGTGATAGCTTTGCAGCATATTGTAATGCTGTTTTTTTATCGTCATTCGCAAGCGCCAGCACTGCCAGATTTCGCAAAGTTTCACTATTATATTCATCAAGCGAAAATGCCGACAAAAGCAACGTCTCTGCATCAGCTAATTTATCCTCATAGTAATATGCTCCGGCAAAAGAATTGCACAAGGATATTTTTTCCTGCAATGATACATTTTTATCCATAATACTTGCTTTTATCATTTCAACGGATTGAAGCAGTGTCTTATCAGTTTCTGCTATATTCTGTTCTTTAGGTTCATCTTCTACTGTTTTTTTATCAGCAAACGATGTATTCATGATGTTGTCCTTGCCCTCATATACAATATCTTTTACTAGACTTTCAGTTGCTGGTTCCGTTATTAATCCCAGGAACTTTGCAACATACGGATACCCATTCGTAAGTTCATCCGCATCACTTGTATAGCGAAAATATTCCAGAATTTCTTCAATCTCAACTTTTTGTTCTTCCGTAAGTTGCTGACCTTTCTTCCGTAACACAAATTCCATAATATTCAAGCCATCTTTGCTGCGATCGGTAAGCATACAGATACGAGTGAGCAATATTCTGGCTTCTATATGCTCTGGTGAAAATTCCAACGTTTTGTTAATCCAGACTGTGGTTCTTTCATAGTCTCCTGCCATAAAGTAAAGTTCTGCTGCATCAAATAAAACCTCAATATCATAGCATTTCATCTGCAAAAGTTCTATGACAACCTCTAAAGCTTCCTCATATTTTCCCGCTTCTTTATATTCAGCAATTTTTTCTTTTAGCCCTGCCACTTGATTTTGCTGACCCTCTGTCTTATTTTTTTGTTGTTGTTTTACTAATTTTCTGCTTGCCTTTCCCAATATAATCCCTCCGTTTTTAAGTGTATCATCCTTGTTTTCTACTTTCATTTTACCACAAATATTTCTCAGAATGTCACTTCACATCAAATTCCTCTTTATCCAAAAACTCTTTATCATATTCACGCAAAAACACCTGCCTGTATTGCTGATACGTACTGCCCAGCTCTTTGCTGCCAGTGGCATGTACGCACCATGGTGTTGTCTGCTGTGGAACAATAACGCGATAAGCTTGCCGCTGAAATTCCAGACTTTGTGCTATATCATAAAAATGCCAGCCCGTAAACAAATCCTCCCGCCATGGTATATCATATTGCGTAGCCATAAGGAGACCATCTACTGCCTGCACATCACAGTATGGTCCCGAAGCACTTCCATAGTTTGTCTGTCGAATGCTTTCCGGTTCATAAGAATGGCAAATCTGTCCGTATTTTTCGCTTGCCTTCCACCATACTCCGGAGACAGGCAGTTTTTTACACCCCGCTGCACCAATCAATCCAATCGATTGATCCGCCCGAAACAGCTTTTCTATAATTTCTACATAGTTTTTGTTTATTAAAAAGACATCCTGGTGTAAATATACTTTATATTTAGCATTGCTTTGTCCCATAGCTTTATTATAACCGCTTGTCATCGACTCTGCCCCGCGAATTGCTATAAACTCCGTCCGCATTCCGGGTAGTAATTTGAGCTGCTGTAAATATAATAAGGATTCTTTATAATATATTTCATCATCTACACAAGTGATAAAACATATCTTGTGCATGTCGATCATACATTTTCCCTCCTTATTTTCTCCCGTAACTGCTCAATTTCCACATCCGTTCCCGAATAATTCTGCAGCACAGCCGCAGCCGTAGCAAACTCTTTATGCAAATACAGCAGACTTGCTAAAACGTAGTTAAGCATCATAGAATCTGCATGTCCTTTATAAGCTTCCTTCAATAAAAGAATCCCTGTCTCCTGCTGACCATTCTCCTCTGCCGAAAATGCGACAGTAATCAAAACTTTTTCAACTTGCAGCATTGTGTTCTCAATAAAAGCCACCAAATATTGTACTGGTATTTTTTCTGCTGTGCAGAGCTGCCGAAAATCCGCACAATTTTCCTGTAAATCGATATCATTTTCAATTCTCCGCAATAAAAACACCATCTGCAATCTTACTTCCGCTGTAAAAAAGCTCTTCAGATACTCTGTCGCTTTATCTGTTTTGCAAACCTGCACCAACCAATGATCAACCTCAAGATCGCCATTGAAATTTATAAACCCGCATTGTTCCAGTTTTGTCAATAATACTTCCGGAGCTTTTTCTATTTGTGCCGCAAACTGCACTTCTTTATAATGAGCATTTTCAAACAATCGACTAATTTCAGTCAAAGTAAAAAAATGCAATGCATTATACGCTTTCTTATTGCTCTGCTTATCATAATGCCAGTGCCCTTCCATAAGATCTTTGAGTGCAGACCAATGCCGGACATTACCGAAGCTCGCTAATAATTTCCCTTCTGGTTTTAAATAAACAAATAGTCTGCGAACAAAATCCTCTGGCTCAACCATTTGTTCAATACAGCTTCCCGTAATAATATAATCAAAACTCTCCTTTGGAAACGGCAATTCCTCTACTGCAAAATCAAGTGTATAGCACTGTACTTTAGGCGCTGGATGTTCTATATGCATCTCTGTCCGTTCCACTGCACTAAGTTCTGCCTGCGGTAAAGCTTCAGCTATTTTCGCTAAAAGCGAGCTGCAGCCAATAGCCAATACCCGCCTCAAGTCGGATTCACTCTTTAAAAACTGCAGCAATTCTTCGTTTTTTTCTGCCATAGTCCGTCCCTTTCCTCAAAATCACTCCCAGGATCAGCCCCTGCTGTTATATTCCTGCCATATTTCTTTATATAACTGTTCCACCTGTATCAAATAGTTTTTTTCGTCCATGAGAGGTGATTTCATCATCATCCCCCGCAAATTCTTGTGCAAAGCATCTAATAAATCCCGATCACTTGCTAAAGCCACAGCTTTGTTGATATAGGCAGATTCATCCTCAACTGCCAGCTCTTCCAATCCAACATTTTTCAAAATACTATAGCCAAACCTTGACCCATGACGCCTGCCGTACATGGTTACCACCGGAACACCCATATAAAGCGCATCGCAGGTAGTACCTCCACCCGGATATGGATAAGTATCAAGTGCAATATCCACATCCAGATATTCTGTCATATAGGTATCTGTTGCCGGAGCAAATACTACCTTCGACAGATCATAGCCGATTCTTTGCAAACGCTTTTTTGCCATTGTTATTGCCGAAGAACTTACGAACACCTGGCTTTTCAACAGCAACTGCGAATTTGGAGTATGTCTCAGTATCTCAAGCCACGTTTTCAGCATGTTGTCTGTGATCTTCGCATACTGATTAAAGCTGGCAAAAACAACAAATCCTTTTTCCCGGCAGGGCGTTCCCTGCGGTGCAGGCACATCTGATCTTCCCGTATAACAAAATTGACTATTGGGTAAACGCAGCAGTTTTTCAGTAAAACAGGAATCATTGTCCCCGACCGGATCAACATACCGATCTGTAAGAAAATAATCAACGGCGGCCAAACCAGTTGTATCAACATACCCTAGTCCTGATAACTGCACGGGTGCCGGTTTATATGCCAATACAGGAAGACCGCTGCCGGTGGAATGTCCTGCCAGGTCCACCAGAATATCAATTTCATCCTCATAAATCCGTTGAGCAATATCAGCATAGGTCTTAGCCGAAACGTCCTGCCAGTCATCCACTACGCTTTTTAAATGCCGGGTGAAATTATCTACCGATGAAGACAAACTATAGCATGTCACAGAAAACTGTTCCTTATCGTAGCAAGCCAGCAATTGATGGTAAAAATAAAACATCACATGCTGCCGAAAATCCGGCGAAATGTAACCTATTTTTATTTTTCCTTTTGATACTTCTTTTTTATGTTTATACCTTTTTATTCCGGTGAAAAATGTATCATATACTCGATGCGCCTCATAAAGCAATGTCGTATCCGTTTCTGTATAATGAAGGCTTAAAAGATAGGAGCTATAGGTTTCGCACCGTTCAGCAAGTTCTGTACTCAGCTGACTTGACTGTTGGTAATTCATAGCGCCGTCTCTGGTCAGTCCCAAAACGATCTGCAACCGTGCCAGTGCTTTTTTGATTTCTTCCTGAAAGCTTTTCGTGCCGGGATTTATGCTTTGCTGCAGACATGTGTCAGCTTGCCGAAAAGCCTGCAGCGCTGGTACATAATCAAGCAGTTCGCGATAAGCATGCCCAAGCAAAATATACATTTCTGCATCTGCTCTTACGCCTCTGGCAAGGGCAAGTTCAGCCTCAGTAACCGCTCTTTTGTAATCCTTCAGTTCAAAAAAATAAGCTGTAGCCAAAGCTGATAGTATCTCCGGTGACACTTCCCCAAAGCTTTGTGCCGTTCGTGCATGACGGATCACCGCCATCCAGTTTTTATCCTGCAAATCCCGCTGCACCTTTGGCAAAACCTGTTTTTGAACTGCTATAGCCAGTTCTGGTGAATCCGGCTCTGCACTTTGTAAGAACGCCTGCCAAATGCGCAGATAAGAACGTTCTAAATCCTGCATATAAAGCTTTCCGTCCATCAGCGGCGAAGCTCTCATCTGTTCTCTCAACCCCTGATGCAAGCTAGCCAACCGTGCTTTATCAAATGCTAAACGCACAGCTGTTTCAATATATTCTTCTTTAGAACGAGCGCAGCATTCATCCAGTCCGATGTTGTGTAAAAGGCTGCAGCCAAATCGCGCGCCATGTCGTTTGCCAACAAGCGTCACTACCGGCACCCCCATATACAGTGCTTCACAGGTAGTTCCCCCACCCGGATACGGGTAGGTATCAAGTGCTATATCAACATCACCATATTCATCAAGATATTTTAGGGTTTCCGGCCTCAGCTCTACTTTTTCCAAATCAAAACCAAGATTTCTTAACCGCTGTTTAATTTTTTCACGGCCAAATTCTGTGCCAAAAATTTTGCTTTTGAGCAGCAGCCGTGAACCCGGAACCCGGCGCAGAATATCACCCCACACGCAGAGCATCTCATCCGTTGTTTTTGTAAAATTATTAAAGCTGCCAAATGTAATATGTCCTTTATAAATACACGGCGTCTTTGCTGTACATTCCGGCATTGTATCCGGCGGCACATAACAAAAATGACTGTGCGGCAAGCGCAGGAGTTTTTCTGTGAAATACGCATCATTTTCTCCTGCCGGATCGGTATAACAATCCGCTAAAAAATAATCAACGGCGGCCAGACCCGTTGTATCAAAATAACCAATTCCTGAAATCTGTACCGGTGCCGGTTTATAAGCAAGAACCGGTAAACAATTGTTTTTCGTATGCCCTGATAAATCAAACAGAATGTCGATACCATCCTCATAAATCCTTTTAGCCGCTGCTTCTTCATCCAACGACACAATATTACACCAGTGATCTACCGTTCCTGCAATCTGCTGGCTGACCGCGTCCTCAGCACACTTCGCATAGCAGGTTACTTCAAACAAGGCTTTATCATAGTTTTTGAACAACGCATAGCTGAAAAATGTCACTACGTGATAACGCATATCAGGCGATATATAACCGATCTTAATTCTCGCATGCTTCTCCTTTCGCGTATGTTGATATGGCTTTATATTGGCAAACAAATCATTGTATTTTTTATGTTCTCTATATAATTCATTCCGACTTATCTGCGGCAAATAATGCAAATTGAAAAGATAGTTGCTATACTCAACGGCCTTACTTTTTATTCCAACCGAATATCGGATTGCTTTGAGGTAGCTGTCTGCACTAAGCCTGCTATCGCAAAGAATTTTATAACTATTCCCCAATAAATTATAAATTACGCTCCTGACTTCGCTCGTCAAAACATTGCAGTTCTGCAGGGCAAACTGCGCTTTCTGCACAGTTTTTCCCCAGTCATCTTTATTATAGTCCACTCGTGCCGCAAGGAAGAATCCATAACCATATTCAGGATATAAACGCAAAATCTTATCTGTGACCCGTTCAGCAGCTGCATTTTGCCATGTTTCAATATAAATACCGGCTAAAATCGCCAGTACTTCGATGTCCCGCTCCTTGTTTTGCAATAATTGAAGCGCAATGGTCTCCGCCTGCTGATACTCTTTTCTTTGAATATATTGCTGCAGCAATGCTCGCAAGTCTTTATCATCTTTTGGTGTAAGTTTTAATTTTCCCTGCTGCAACAGAAATTCCTGCCATACATTTTGATAGGCAGTTTCTACTTCTGCAATATATTGATCTGCATTCATAAGACTTGCTCTGCATAAAATCTGTCGCAGTTCATGGTGCAAGCCATCAAGCAGCTTTGCATCACTGGCAATAGCAACTGCTTTTTCAACATACTGTACGGCATCCATAGCGACAAACTCTTCCAAACCAGCATTTTGCAATAAGCTGTACCCAAAACGTGATCCATGCCGGTCACCATATAATGTTATGACCGGAACTCCCATATAAAGAGCCTCACAGGTCGTTACTCCGCCTGTATACGGATATGTATCAAAGGCAATATCCATATCATGATACTGCATTAAATAATCTGTACTAAAACCCCGCATTTCGACAGCTTCCATTGCAAAGCCTAGTCCGATAAGTCTTTCCCGGACAATTTTACGGCCTTCTTCGCTATCAAAAATCTTACTTTTCAAAAGCAGTCTGGACCCTGAAACCCGTATCAATATCTGCTGCCAGAGACGCAATATACGATCTGTTACCTTGTTAAAATTGTTGAAACTTCCAAATGTGACATATCCGTTCTTCTTACACGGCGTCCCTTTGCAAGGCGGCATATCAGCGGCTGGTGTATAACAAAAATGACTGTGCGGTAAACGAATAAGTTTTTCCGAAAAATTATTCGTTTTTATGTCCACCGGGTCGCAGTACTTATCCGTCAAAAAATAATCAATGGCTTGAAGCCCGGTTGTATTGAAATAGCCTATACCCGATATTTGTACAGGTGCTGGTTTGCGGGCAAGAACCGGCAAACAATTATTTTTCGTATGACCTGATAAATCGACAAGAATATCAATTTCATCATTATAAATAAGACGTGCAGCCGTATCCGCATCAAGACCTTTAATATCACGCCATTTTGACACAAATCTTTGCAGTTTCCGTGTCATATCATCCACAGAATTTGCTGCATAGCAATAGACCTCAAACTTCTCCGATGAAAATTCTGCTGCTAGCGGATAAACAAAAAAAGCCACTGGATGCTGTCGAAAATCCGGTGATATATACCCTATACGCAATTTCTTTTTAGGCTGAACAAAATGCGGGTACTGTGGCACCTCCTGGAAAAACTTCTGATAGCCCGAATGCAGCTGCCGCACTTTTTCTTTTGGTAACCCTTCTATGTAGTTTGTCACAAAAAGAGCATTGCTATACTCCCTGATACTTTGCTGCTTATCCGTTTCCAGTTTGCTTGATGTTAAAAAAGCTTCCAATGCCTGTTCCGGTCTGCCAAGCAGCGTATACGCTGATCCCAAAAGGCTCCAGGCCTCACTTCCTGACTTACTGTAGCAGTCATTACCACAGACCATCTGCAGCTTTTCTATACGAGCAATAATCCACGTCAAAAGTTCAACTTCCTCTGCAATCCGCCCCTGCCTTTTATAAACATAGGCCTCTACCATATACGCCCCTATATAATCAGCATCTATCTTTTTGATTTTTCCTACAAAACCAATCGCCTTTTCATAATTCGCCAAATGCATATAAGCCATCGCCAAAACATAAAGAGCCTCACAATCCGTATGATTTCGCTCTAAAAGTTTTTGTCCACATTCAATAGCCGCCCGATAATCACTGTGCATTATAAACGTTTGACTGCGTTCCAGCAAGTCATTTCTCAACTTCTCCGACATCTGCATGAACTCAATCCCGTCCTCTCCATCGGTCTACTATACTTTCTATAGTAATATATCGAAACATTAAGCAAAAAATTAAACACGTCCAATTTTTATTCACGAATAAACATAAATTTCCTGCTCATGCAAAAATCACATCATCAAGTCCTGACAAAACTTTCACATCATAATCAAAAGCATAATCTATACATTGTATCGATTCATAGGCACGTGTTGTAATAAATATATCTATGTTTTGTAAAATATCCAGTGGCAATTTTTTTTGGCTGTTATTTTTTATCATTAATGGAGCATCTGCGCCATAGGAGTCTATCCATTTATAAATAGTAGTAACAGCTTCTTTATATTTTTCTTCATCCTGCAACTCCAAAATAAGCACAGCCTTATCTGTTCCCGTATATCTTTCCAAGTATTGTTTAATTACATTCTGCCATACACTCTTTGTCCAGCCAAAATCCGGAGAAAAATATATTATTATGGTTCCACTGTCATGAAGCTTCCTTAAATAGGCACTCGTCTCATTCTGTATTAAGTCTTCCAAACCCGGACTGTAAAATTTACTTACAAATGCCGAAGTATCTTTCATAAGTTCCCTGTTTTCGACAATTCTCTGCTCTTCCCAATACCACCATTTGATATATTGTAATTCATGTATTGTCTTTTCATCAAACCGATACTTTATAACCGTACCCGGATTCCCCACCACTACAGCATATGGCGGTACATCTTTTGCTACTACCGCCTGTGCTCCAATAATAGCCCCATTACCAATTTTAACACCACTTAAAATCGTCACCCCACGACCAACCCAGACATCATGTCCTATGCTGATTTGATAAGAATTAGCTTTCTTCTTCATTGACTTTTCTGGTAAATCCGCTCTCTCTTCCTCATTAATCACACTGCTGCCAATCAAATTTTCCGGATATGTTGTTACCTTATCAAATTCATGGTTTTGCCCTATGACAAAAACAACATCATGGGATATTGAACAGTAATTACCGATTAATATATTCCCTTTTTTATCCTTTTCTAAAGTGGCCTTAACTATGTAAGATTTATATCCTAATGTGACTGATACTTCTCCAGTTTCCTCATATAAATTTCGTATTTTATTTTCAAAATTTGAATAATCTATATTGTTAACCATTCCGTCATCACTTCCCAATTGATATTTTGTATATCCAGAACAATAGGATCTAATCAATTTCATTCTTCAATATATATTTTTGCTTTTTTGATGTTTTCTTTGTATTGTTCAATTAATGGACTTTTTTTTGCCGACTTCAATAGTGGTAAGATTACATTTTTTGCATCACACAACAATTTTTGCAGGGCTGTTTTATATTCTTCAACATTTTCAATAAAATATCCCATAGAATAATGCTCTTTTAATAACTTCATCCATTCCAACCTGCTTTCAATGATAACGTCTACTTGCTGCCCCTCTTGACCAGCATGACGCCGATAAGCACTAAGCGGACGTTGAAAACAAGCACAATCGCCTTTCTGTAAGAGTTCCACCCACATCACCACATCAGAGATTCTCGCATATCCCCGGCAATCCGCCTGCCAATAATGATTTTTCAAATCACTGCGGCGAAATAAAACAGCGGAAGGTTCACCAATCTTATTTGCAATATTCAACAACATACTTCGTCCCATTTTTTTACCAGACACAATTGCATAATCAATCTTCTCCCCAAAATCAAACTGCAAAGAACTTTTCAGTGTCATACCCTTTTCGTCAATCCAGCGCCGATTTGAAGTTGCCAGTGTAATATTAGGATTATCCAAAAAGCACTGCATCATTCGTGCAATTTTATCCAGTTCTAAAACATCATCATCCATCAGCCATTGCAAAAACTCACCACGCGCTTTTTTTTCAAACAGCTGGAAATTTTCAGATTTAGTCTTAGCCTGTCGATTGCGAAAATAGCGGATTTTCAAATCATCTGCATACCTTTTCATCAACTCTGCCGTCTGCTCATCTGTACTGTTATCACAGACAATAATCTCTATATTTTCATAAGTCTGTCCCCGCGCACTTTCGAGCGCAATTTTTAAAAACCCAGGTCGATTATAAGTCGGCAGCATAATGCTAACAAGCGGTTTGATGTCATTCTTGTATTCAGCCAAAAATTTGACCCGCTCTATATTGTAATTATAAATCACTTTCATGCCGCAAGCATGAATACACCAGGGTGTTTTCTGTCCCATAACGACTGCTTTATATTTTTGCCGCTGAAACTCCATCCCTTGTGCGATATCATAAAAATGCCACCCCGAAAAAATATCTTCTCTCCATGGAATATCATATTGTGTAGCAAGCAGCAAGCCATCTAATGCCACTGCTTCCGTATAGACTACTGCATTGCCGCTATATCGATATTCCTTCATTTTTTTTAAATGATCATCATAGACTGTACCTAACGGCACAGAACTGTTCCACCATATACCATTACTGGGCAAATACTGCGCTCCCACCACACCAGCTATACCAACAGCTGGATTATCCTGAAAAACCCGTACTATATCCAGTATAAAATTTTTATGAACAATATACACATCCTGGTGCAAATATATTTTATATTTAGCATCCGTCAAACGCATAGCTTTATTGTATGCAGAAGCCATTGATTTATTTTGCCGCATCGGTAACATCTCTACCTGAAAATCCTCCGGGATTTTCAGACGATCAATATAGGCTCTTGATTTTTCATATACTTTTTCGTCATTTACGCAACTAATAAAACAAATTTTTTTACTATTCACCATTTGCTGCATCATCCATTTCCTACAAAATTTCTTTAAATCCTCATTATTTCATCTGCACCTTCAATAACTTTTTGGACTTTCTTATCCATCTACACACTTTATTTTTTCTCTTCGGTAATTATTTTATTTTGTGCTAAAACAAGCCACTGATATGCATCAAATTCCGTTTTATCTTCTATTATTCCAGTCAGTTGCTGAAGTTGTTCTTTCATTTTTTCCTGCTGTTTGCTTAGTTTATCCTGCTGATAATTCATTTCCAACAGTTGCAATCCGGCTTCATTCATCATTTTTTTTATTTCACTTTTAGTGAAATAGCGTAAATGTGTACGATCAAGTATTCCAGCATCTTCATAAGTCCAGTTCCCCTGTAATAAATCGGTAATCACTGAAATATGCATAACATTTGGTATACTGGCTACGATGCAGCCATCTGTTTTTAAAAACTTTTTAAGATTTTTTAATGTCTGTAAAGGATTATATAAATGTTCCAAAACATCACCCATAATAATATAATCAAACTTTACTTTCCAAGTTAAAGAGTCTTCTCTTTCTATGTTACAATTCGAAATATCGCCAAAGCAATTGGCAATTGCAGCAGATCCTTCATTTAACTCAATGCCGTAAACATCCGCTGACGGATTTTCTTCTTTTATGCGCATCAGATTTCCGCCACAAGCACAGCCTACGTCCAGAATGGTTAACCCTTGTTTTTGCAAATCCATGATAGAAAGCAACTCATAACGGATTCCGCAGGAATAATGCGGAGAAAATCCCCATTTCTGCTTAAACTTTATAAAATTCTCATCATATATTTCCTGTCGTTTCGCACCAAATTCTTTAAACGTTCCACCACCGGTATGATGAACAAATACTTCTTTGCTCACCAGTAAACGATAACCAGCTTTAATCAGGCGAAATGCATAATCAATATCTTCATAGTAATGCGGTGAAAATCGCTCATCTAACATCCCTGCTGCAGCCATGGCTTCCCTCTTCAGTAAAATACAAAATGCATCCAAAGAAAGCACTTGTTCCCACCGTTGAATCGCTTCGGCAGCAATTTTTGCAGCCACGGCCTCCATCTCTATGAAATTCGAATAATCTTCGATGATTTCCGGCCGTTGCAAAGCATTTACGCCATACGAAAGCGGACCAACCGCACCAATTATCGGATTACTATAAAGTGCTTCCCGCATATTTTTCAGCCAATTATTCGTTACAATCATGTCATTTTGCAAAAGCAAAATTTCATTTCCCCGGGCCAAATCAACTCCCTGATTACAAGCTTTAACAAATCCTTCATTTTCATCATTCGAAATCACCTTGATATCTGGCTGCTGTTCGAGCCATTCCGCTGTACCATCACTTGATCCGTTGTTGATCACAATAATTTCATATTTTTCCGCTTTAGTAAACAACCGAATCGTTTCTATGCATTGTTTTGTATCATTCAAATGATTGTATACTGGAATAATCATACTGGTAAATCGAACTGCCTGTGCTTCAAGTTCCTTACTTCTCCCAAGCTTATGCTGGATTATCTGGTATACCTTGTATGCCTCTTCTGAAAGTTCTGTCGTTTTTCCCAGGCTTTTATCCAATACTGACTGATACAGACTCGGCAGTAAAACTTTTGCAGTCTGATACTTTTGTTCATCATATGACAGAACTACCGTCATGACTATAAACATATAAATATCCTTGATTTTTTCCATAGCACAGTTTACCGCCTTATCCACTTTTCCTGCTGCCAAAAATCCGGCTATAGAAACATCTTCCGTTGATATTTTATACTGATTTTGTAAAATTTGTGTATAATATAAATATATTTTATCCATAGGATATGATTTTAATATTTTATTGACAAACTCCAGGTCGCGTTTTGTCGTATGATAGATTGACTGCAGCAGCGCTATTCCATCTACCGGATCTTGTTTGCGCAGCAGCTGGTACAAACCGGTTAAGGCAAATCCATTATACTTATATTCCACTAAAGATTTTGTATAATACTCCAATGCCTGCAATGTATCTCCCTCAATAACTGCCACTTTTCCCAATGTACAATATAAAAGATTTACCTGCCCGGAAAATGCACCTTCCTGTTCTTTTTCTTTTTGGTTTTTATATAGATGCAGTGCCTTTATTAAATATTTTTTCGCAGACACATACTCTTTTTGCTGAAACAATATTTCTCCTTTATTCCAGATAAATTCAGGATTTCGTGGAAATTTCCCCATCGCCAGCTCGATTACCGCCATAATCTCTTTTTCTTCTTTTCCCCCTAATACTGTAGCATCAATGAGACGACGGTAAATATTGGTTTCCTGCCCCAAAGCAATCACTTTTGCCTCAAGGCTCCGCTTTGCATAGTAAATCACCTTGTCATATTCTTTTAGCCCATAATAGCAATCTGCTAAATATGCGTAATGCCAGGGCTTTTCACCATTTTTTTCTATATCTTCCTGTAATATCATCAGATTTCGTTCAAGTTTTCCTTTGGCAATCTTCGTAGAATATCCCGTATGATAGATTTCTGCTTTCGCTTCCAAATGCGCCAATCGCAGCGGTCCGCCTAAACGCACTAAAAACTCATGAACCTGTCCTTGAAACCGTAATGCTTTATCATTACGAAATATGCGCAGATTAGCACCCACACTAATAACATGATCATCTTCATCCGCATTAATATTCACCAAACGACATAAAAAGGCATCAATATTTTTATTGTCCTGCACTTTAAACAAATATTCCGGCACATTTTTTACTGTTTCAGCTGTAAAATATTCATCTGCATCAAGAAACAAGATCCAGTCGCCCGAAGCTTTCTCAATGGCAAAATTTTTTGCTGCAGCAAAATCATTACACCAGACAAAATCGTATACTTTTGCTCCTGCAGCTTCAGCAATGTTCCTGGTCTGATCTGTTGACCCCGTATCAACAACAATCATTTCATCAACTATCTTTTGCATGCTGTTTATCCAGCGCGGAAGATTTTTTTCTTCATTTTTCGTAATAACACAAGCTGATAAGCGAACCATTGACCCAGCCTCCTTTATTCTAACTTTGATATTTTCCCTCCAGCTCATTTCTCAGCTGCAAGATGTTTTCATTTTGCCCCGTGTACACTTTTAGAATTTCCCATGCACCCTGATGTTCCTGCTGTAAATCCAATAAAAATGCCAGAGTATAGAGCAAATTTTCATGATCCGGCCAATTTTTATAGCAGATAATCAGCATTCGCAAACTATCTTTAATCTGTTCTTTCTGATAAATAAATAAAGCTAGTGAAATCAGGCTTTCCACAGGCTCCAAACTGTTTTCTTTTACTATTTCCACAAACTCTTCCAGTGAAATCCTGGCCATTTGGCAGCCCTTCCATATCTTCTCACAAGCCAGTGCTTGATTTTCCTGCTCCGCGAATGTTTGCACAGCATGGCTCAATGCCCGAATTGCTGCACCATCTCTATGTTCTTTTACTGCATTATTTACTTCAATCTGTTTTACCGCTGACAGTAACCATAATGCTGTATCTAATTCGTCCTTTTGATTGACTACTCCTGCTGCAATTGCCTTTTGGATAAACAGCTCATCTCTTTCTATATTTCCAATACCCATTGTAACCGCCACATTTTTATAAGGCAAATCAAAAAACAATTTTTGAATATCCTTTAGTGTATAAGGATACATTATACTTTCCCCTGAAGTTAACTCTCTATGGTTTATTCCTACTCCGGAAAATAATTTTTTTAGTATTGGCCAGTACATTGCATTATGAAACCCTGTAAAAATTATGCCTTTTTCTGACAAAAAGCTGCTGACTTTTGTCAGAAACAGTTTAGGCTTCTTTACATGTTCTACTATATCACCCAATACGATGGCATCAAACTGTCCGTTTAACAAGGAAAATATATCATTTTCTATATCCTTGCAAACCTGCACATCAGCAAGACATGATGCAATTCTCACAGCCTGTTCATCCGAATCAATTCCAGAAATAGTTGCTTCCGGATACATTTTTTTTAATGTAAGCAGATCTGCCCCGCAACCGCAGCCAATCGCTAAAATCCGTCCGCTGCAACGCTGAAGTGCTCCCATATTTGCAATAACTTCCTTGTTTCTTTCCTGTTGATAGCCATCAGAAATTCCCCATTTTTTTTCGAATTTTACCAGATTTTTTTTCAAAAACTTTAGATACGTTTTTTGTTTTTCCACAAACTCAATTCCATCCAAACTTCTTGTAAATGATAAACTGCCAAAATGATGAATAAACGTATCTTTACACACTAACAACGTGTATCCTGCTTCAATAATGCGCAAAGAATAATCGTCATCTTCATAGTTCCCCGGCGAAAACAGTTCATCCAGACCACCAATTTTTTCAACGACACTTCTTTTAACAAGAAAACAAAACCCTACAAGTTTCAACCGTTCTTCCCATTTTTCCGGATCTGTTTTATTATAATCATTCGCAAACGAAATCATTTCACTCATATTTTTATAAGGAATACTTATTTTTTGAAAGTTCGAACAGGAATTTGTGACACAACTAACCGCACCGATTTTCTCTGAACTATATAGCGCCAATACCAGTTGTTCCAACCAGCGTGGAGTAACGATGGTATCGCTGTTTAGTAATAAAATTTCCGATCCAGTCGCAACAGCGATCCCCTGATTGCAGCCTTTAGGAAACCCAAGATTTTCCTCATTATAAATACAGCGCAAATCAGACTGCAGCTTCAGCCATTCAACACTTCCATCTACGGATGCATTATCAACTACAATGATCTCATACCTTCCTTTCTTCGTATAATGACGAATACTTTCTATACAAAGTTTTGTACAATCAAGAGTATTATAATTCAATATAACAATACTTGTCATTTCCATTGCATTACCTCTTTCTTTGCTTTCTTTTTTCGGCAATCCAAATCAAATAAGATAAAATATCTTTTTCTTTACTTTCCTGTTGTGCTTTATGGAGATATACTTCTGCTTTATCTAAATCTCCACAATAATACCAGCAAATTCCCGCCAAGCGAAAAGCTTCGCTTACTGGCTGCACCGCTTCAGTAAATAGTTTATCAAACAATTTACCAGCTTCTGCCCAACAGTTTTGTTCACAAAAAATACGAATGACATCTAATAAACACGCAGAAGAAACCTCCTGTCCCAACTCCGTAAACTTTTGTATCATATTTTTACTGCCAAGCTGAAGAACCATTGGTAACAATAAGATATATCCTTCGCTGTCGTCTTCATCAAAGTGATTCTTCACGTCGTGATACCGTTGAATGCATTGCCAAAAAGTCTTTGGCAGCAACGTCTGTGCCTGTTTGGGTATATCCTCTTTTTTCAGCAACAATAAAGAAAATGCCAGCAGTCGCATTTTGTCTGTTGCCTGCTGCAACATATCCTGATATACCACATCATTCTTCCCCTCTGACAACAGACGATAACATTTGGTTCTATAAGATATTCTATTATATTGCGTTTCCAAACGTTCTGCGTAATAAAAATATACATTATTTACAGCAATTTTCTCTAACTGCTCTACAATAAAGGTCAGATCCTTTTGATTATTCTTATAGTATTGAGCCAGCCTTTCTGTGACTTTTTCTAATGGCTGCTCTATAAGCAAGTCACACATTTGTTTAAAAGCTGAAATATTATAAGGATTATCCTTCAATGACAAGTCGATATATTTCTCCGTCAACTTAATATCTCCTTCATCCAAATAAATTTTACTTAAATAACTATATATTTCAGATAAAACATATGCAAAACTAGTGGAATTTACACTTTCACACGCCGGATGTTGATATACATCTAATGCCTTCAGTAGATATTTTTTTGCCATAGCAAAATCCCCCTGGCGAAAAAAATCAGCTGCATAATACGCATAAAAATCCGGAATATCAGAAAATCTTTCTATAGCCTGTTCCAGATAAGGTTTTATTTCTGCGGACTCCTTTTTTAGAAATACCATAGAATTTATAAGAGTTCTATAGATATCGCTTTCTGTTCCAACAGAAGATGCATTGGAATTTAAATGCAATTTCGCATATTTTACAGCTTTCTCGTGTTCCCCCAGCCCCTGGTAACAGTCCATTAAATAGCGATAATGCTGAATCCCTTCTCCATTTTTATCAATATCTTCCTGTAGTAGTTTTAAATTTCGTTTCAATTTTTCATTTATGCGATTTGAAGAATAACCGGTATGATAGATCCCCAAATCTTTTTTTTCGATATGTATCCGCAACTCTGCCCCTTGATGTCGTATCCCTTCATGCACATTTCCTGTATACCGGAGATATGAGACATTGCGAAACATCCTCAAATTTATAAACCGACTAATTTCCATATTATTCTGATCTATATCAATATTAATAATAGGACACATAATAGCATCAACATCCTGCAAGCGTGGATGCTCTCTTGCAATAACCTGCCGAACCTTTACTACTGTATCCGGCGTAAATGTTTCATCTGCGTCAAGAAATACAATCCAGTCACCTGTTGCTTTTTCAATCGCGAAATTCTTCGCTGCCGCAAAATTATTTTCCCATTCATAATGATATACATTAACACCTGCAGCAGCAGCAATCGCCACTGTGTCATCTGTCGATCCGGTATCAACCAGAATCTGTTCATCTGTACATTGCTGCATACTTTTTATCCAGCGACCTATTTCCCCTGCTTCATTTTTCGTAATAACACAAGCGGATAAAGTGAGGTTCTGCTGCAATTCATCTGCCTGCTTCCATTTTTCGAGCAATATATTTGCCAGTTTTTCTGCCTGCGCATCAAATGTACTCGGTTCCAGCGAAGAATACGTTGTATAGCATTTAAGTGCCTGCTGCATCTGACTAATCGCTTTTTTATAATCAAACATTTCTGCCAAATATTGCGCATATTCAGCACGAAATTCCGGTACTTCCGGGAAATCTTGTATCGCTTTTTCTAATGTCCGCAAAATTTCTGCAGCATTTGGTACTGCCTGCTGTTCTAACAGTCGCAGCAATATTCGATATGAACGACTTGCATAGGTTATATCTTTCCGTCCACCAGCAATATCAAGACTGGCATAATACACGGCATTTTCCGTATCGCCAATACCATCATAGGCCTCGGCTAAATGCATGTAGAGCTTTTCCGGCTCATTCGTAGTATTCAACTCCTGCAAAAGCATTCGCAGATTACGGTTTGCCTTTTGCTGAATCCGCGACGTCGAATACCCCGTATGATACAGGCAAAGTCGTTCCTCCGGCACAAGCATCAATGCTGTTATTGTTTCCTCACGGTTTTTCAGTTGCTCATGAATTTTACCGATATAACAAAAGTCGGGCTTATGGGCAAAAATCTTGGGGGCAAAATAACTGTCCAGCACCTCATTGTTTCGGTCCTCATTGATATTAAATACTTTTAAAAACAGTAATTCTGCGTTGTTTTCCCTTTCATTAATACTGAATCTTAAATTTCCTGCCGTTTCCGGACTGAAATATTCGTCGGCATCAAGAAAGACAATCCAATCACCGCCCGCTTTACTTAGCGCAAAATTACGTGCCGCGGCAAAATCATCCTGCCAGAAATAACTATAGACTTTCGCCCCTGCCTGTTGAGCAATCTCTATGCTTGCATCCACTGATCCTGTATCGACAACAATAATCTCATCTACACTACCTTTTAAACTCTGAAGTGATTTCCCCAGCACAGCTGCTGCATCTTTTACAATATAACACGCCGATAATTTCATCGTTTTACCTCGTTTCTTTTATATAAATCGCGAAGCTCTCTCCAGCCAAACAGAAAGTTTCGCCAATCATATACATAAAAAAAGGCAAACAAAAAGCGGATGATAGACATCCGCCTTTTATCAACCTGCCTTCAATTTTCAAGAAGCTTACTGTAACAAGCTCAATACTTTTGAAGTAGACTGGTTTGCCTGAGCAAGCATTGCCTGCGATGCCTGCATCAAGACATTGTTCTTCGTGTATTCGGTCATTTCCGAAGCCATGTTTGCATCGCGAATCGTGGATTCTGCCGATGTTACATTTTCACTTGCCGATGTC
>WSSedB1CaDRAFT_10000337_pt1 | contig 21321 bp, 16 predicted proteins | sample WetSurSB1Cattail_FD_9460 | JGI IMG/M metagenome (IMG submission 9460)
TGAGCCATTTTGTAACGCCCGGCCTGGTAACGGCAGCTGCCGTACCGAGCAGCGTACAGAGCAGCGGCACAAGGATGACGAGGCAGACCATCCGCATATCAAACGGTTCTATTTTTTTGCCGAGATACTCCGGCGTGCGGCCTACCATAAGCCCTGCAATAAATACGGTCATAAGGACGAATGCGAGCATACCGTACAGCCCGCTCCCCGTACCGCCGAAGACGATTTCGCCCAGCTGCATCAGAAACAGCGGCATAAAACCTCCCAGAGGAGTGAGGCTGTCGTGCATACAGTTTACAGAACCGTTCGATGCGGCTGTCGTACATGCCGCCCACAGGGATGATGCACCTATACCATGGATAACTTCCTTGCCTTCCATGTTTCCAGACATAGCCACATCGCCGTACACAGGAGCAGTAAACAGCTCTGCCGCCGTAATGGCGGCAAGTGCAGCAATAAAAAGTATGAGCATAACAGCGTACACTGATCTGCTCTGCCGTTTGTCGTTTACCGCACAGCCGAAAGAAACACAGAGTCCGGCCGGAATCAGAAGAATAGAAACTGCTTCGAGCAGATTTGAAAACTGTGTCGGATTTTCAAGCGGAAATGCCGAATTGACACCGAAAAAACCGCCGCCGTTCGTACCTAACTGTTTAATCGCAATCTGACTGGCAGCCGGTCCGAGCGGGATCGTCTGTACCGCACCTGTTTCCAACGTCAGTACAGGTCTGTACATACTCAGTGTCTGTACGACTCCCTGAGAGATAAGTAACACCGCAACAATTAAAGACAGCGGTATGAGAATATACAACGTGACCCGCGTCAGATCAACCCAGAAACTGCCGATTGTCTGTTTCTGTTTCAGAACAAGTCCACGCAACAAAGCAAAGAGCACTGCAATGCCGGTAGCTGCGGACATAAAGTTCTGTACAGTCAGACCAAGGCTTTGCGTGAAGTACGAGAGTGTCGTCTCGCCTGAATATGCCTGCCAGTTCGTATTAGACACAAAACTTGCTGCGGTATTGAATGCAAGATCCCAACTTGTTCCTGAAATTTTTTCCGGATTGAACGGAAGGTGCCCCTGCAGCATCTGAATCAGCCATAGAAAAATCAGTCCCACCGTACTGAACGTCAGTACGGCACCTCCATACTGTGCAGCGGTCATTTCCCTGTTTTTGTCAGTCCCTGATGTACGGTATATACATTCTTCTATCGGTAGCAGGATTCTGCTTAAAAAAAAGCGTCTACATGACATGACACGGTACATATACCATCCCAGCGGTATCGACAGTGCGATAATAAGTACAATATAAAGTACATCCTGCAATACAATTAATTTCATAATGAATCTCCTTTGAATAGTACATAAAGCAGATAGACTGCCAGAGCCGCAGCCGTTATCCCTGCAATCAACAGCATAAAATCCATTAAAAATCCTCCTGTGAAAATTCTGTAACGGTATTGTAAAGAAGTGGAACAGGCCATAATTTTCTGTTTTTATTTTTTTACAACGCTTCCAATATGTTTTTCGTCATAAACGATTTTATATGCAGCTTCTTCATACTCTCTTTTTTCAGGAGTATCTCCGTAATCTATCCCGTGATTACGGACGAACGAAGTAACCCTGTCGAGATTTTTGAGTGCAGGTGCATATGAACCGTCAAAAATATATGCTGCCAGATAGTACCGGCGTGCATTTTCTCTTTCACCGCGGATTTCTGCAAGAATGCCGGACAAATTCAGCATACACGCTGACAGTGGTTCCTGAGAGAAAAGAATTTTCAAATTTCTGTCCGCTTCTATCAAATCCCCTTCCTTGAGTGCATTTGTTACCGTAGCGATCAGAACTTCTGCATCTGAAGATTTTTTGTACATTTTTCTACCTCCATATGCAGCAGTATATGGCGGATTGATATAAAGAAGGTGTTAATAATCGGTGGTGAGTATAAATTTTATATATATGAGTTTACACAAAAAAAGAAACATCCGCGTAAGCAGCAGAGAAGTAAGCCTCAAATCCTCCCCCACCAGGTTGATCTTACTCGGGAGTAAGGTTCCTGGGCAGTAAAGTATCCCATTGGGCATCAGAGTGGATGAGGGGGTATCTGAGTAAATCCTGAAGACGAAAACTAACCGGATAATGATGAATATACCGGGCCACTTTCAAAACTCGTCCGGCTTTTGAGGACACTTCATCCGTCACGATTTGAACATTGCCTTTTATGACACTATCGGAAAATATTCATAAAAGGTGTTCGCCGGCAACAAAGTCTTCATATGCCTTCTGTGACACCTGTATTTTGCGGTTTAAGATTCTGATAAATCCGTCACTGCATAACTCATTAATAAGTTTACTGGTTGTTACACGGGCACTGCCGACAATGGTACTGATCTCGTACTGTGTATAATGCGTAAAAAGATTGTACCAGTTCCCTTCTTCACAGGATTTTGTATCAACGGTAGAACAGAGCAGCTGCATGATACGCTGCTTGCATGGACTGAAGACAAGATGTTCGATTTCATGCCGCAGGATAAGCATTTTTCTGGACATACAGTTCATGATAGCGGATCTGAACAACACATTCTCATTAAACAGACGGGTGTACACCGGAAACGGCAGTTTCCACAACACGGACGATTCCATTGTTTCCGATATCAACCCCGTAGGTTCATGCAGAAAGAGCGGCGTCTCACCAAAAAACCAGCGGGCACTAAGGGTATACAAGATTTTTTCTGCACCGTCTTCACCCAGAATATAATGCTTAGTTCTGCCACGGAATACATAGTAGACACCGTCCAGAGAATCTCCTAACTCCAGAAATCTCGTTTTTGGCCGGAAGGACTGTATTTTGCAATACGGCTGAATGAGAGTCTCAAGCCGTATATCCTTTGGCATCGGAACGGTATAACTGGAATTAAGGAAATGTTGCATGCTGCCCTCCCGGGACTGCAGCTATGATTTATAGGCATCCTCATGTACGCCGAGTACGGCACGCCCGCTCGGCTCATTCATATTCTTAAAAGCCGCATCCCATTCCAGCGCTTTTGCCGTAGAACAGGCAACGCTTGCTTCATGAGGGACAGTCATCGCGGCTGTAGCGGACGGGAAGAAACGTGCAAAAATTGCCCGGTAATAATATTCTTCCTTCGTTGAAGGAGTATTTTCAGGGAACCGCTTTGCCCGCGCTGCAAACTGGGCATCGGAAACCTTCTGTTCCGTTACTTTTTTCAGTGTATCAATCCAGTTATAACCGACGCCGTCGCTGAACTGTTCTTTCTGCCGCCAGACGATTTCCTTCGGAAGATACGCTTCAAAAGCCTTGCGGAGTATCCATTTTTCCATGCGCTGCTGTCCGCCAGGCTGCATGACAATCGACATTTTATCTTTAGGATTAATCCGCATGGCAACATCGATGAACTGTTTGTCGAGGAACGGAACACGGCCTTCCACACCCCATGCCATAAGCGATTTATTCGCACGCAGGCAGTCGTACAGATGCAGCTTGCTTATCTTACGGACAAGCTCTTCATGAAATTCCTTCGCATTCGGAGCTTTATGAAAATAAAGGTACCCGCCGAAAAGTTCATCGCTTCCCTCTCCGCTCAGGACCATTTTAATACCCATCGATTTTATAACCCGGGCGAGCAGAAACATCGGTGTGGAGGCCCGTACGGTCGTAATATCGTACGTTTCAATATGATAGATAACGTCCGGCAGAATATCAAGAGCTTCCTGTACGGTAAAATGGACTTCATGATGAACGGTCCCTATGTATTCGGCAGCCTTTTTTGCAGCAATCAGATCAGGAGAACCTTCAAGTCCTACAGCAAAACTGTGAAGACGCGGCCACCAGGCTTCCTGTGTACCATCAGTTTCAATACGTTTTTTTGCAAACTTCTGCGTAATGGCGGCTATTACCGACGAATCAAGCCCTCCTGAAAGCAGAACCCCATATGGTACATCACTCATCAGCTGCCTTTTTACCGCCTGCTCGAGAGCTTCACGTAATGCGGAAATATCCGACTCATTCTCCTTCACCGCGTCATAGCTTTCCCAGTCCCGGTGATACCACCGTACGGGAGCCTTGTCTTTACTGTAAAAGTAACTGCCGTTCGGGAATTCTTCTATAGTACAGCAGACTCCTTCAAGAGCCTTAAGTTCACTTGCGACATAATACCGTCCGTCAGGATCCCAGCCCTGATACAGGGGCACGATTCCTATCGGATCGCGGCCAATAAGGTACGCGTCCTTTGCCTTGTCATAGAGTGCAAACGCATAATCGCCGCACAAATCTTCAAAAAACCCGACACCCTTTTCCTGGTACAGCGGTAAAATTACTTCGCAGTCGGACTGCGTCTTGAAATTATATTTTCCTTCGAAACGTTTTCTGATATCTTTATGATTATATATCTCACCGTTTACTGCAAGGATGACATTACCGTCAGTACTTACCAGCGGCTGCTTGCCTGAAAGGGGATCGACAATGGCAAGCCGCTCATGACTGAGAATAGCATTATCCGCAGTATATACACCGGACCAGTCAGGACCACGATGACGGATTTTCCGTGACATTTCTATGACCTGCTCCCGCAGCTGCTCTTTCAATCCTTCCTCAATCGGAACAGAACCGCTGTTCAGATCAAAAGCCCCGACGAAACCGCACATAATACCCCTCCACAAAACAGGACTGTTTATGTAAAGGTGTTCTGTCTAAATGCTGCCGCATTTAGACAGAACACCTTTACCAGTATTTATTCAGTATATAACAAATATGCATTTTATGTCAACAAGATGCATATTTATGCATGACTAAAGCCGGGCATTTACAAAATCAGCAGCTGTTTCAAAACAAAACTGCACAATTATCTTTCATATGTCTTCAGGATATTTTCGGCTGTCACAGTCCTGCTCTGCCGCAGATCCATAGCCTGTTTTTCGATGTACCGGTGCGCCTGAGGTTCTGTCATATTGAGATACTGAATCAGGATACATTTTGCACGGTCGACAAGTCGTATTTCTGATATTTTTTTCTGCAGTTTCTGGTTTTCACTTTCAAGCGACAAAACCCTTTTTCTGCTTGCTGACAGTAATTTCACAGCCTGGTAAAAGAAGTCCGGACTGACAGGCTTGGGCAGCACAAATACGCCGGCATCTTCTACAACAGCATCTATATCAGTAAGCATTTCCGCCTTCACGATAAGTATTATTCCTGCGGTAGAAGATTCGCTTGCATGTAATGCCAGATCATCGCCGAATTCATCAGGAAGCGGAGAATCTATGATGATAAGATCAAAATCGCTGTCAATAAGATCACGTCGTGCTTCAGCACCATTCTGCGTAGTAACAATACGCGAAAACGTCTGCGAATTCAGCATATCTGAAATTATTTCAAGAGTAGTATTTGTATTGGATACGATCAAAACGCTATCCATAACCGGCTCAGATTTCTTCGAACGCAGGATCTTCCGAAGATTCTTTCATTTCGATATATGCGTTTATGGTCGCTTCCGGTAAAACTGAACGGATGAAATCACTCTGACGGGCCAGTTTCAGCGCCTCATGTAAACTCAGCGGCAGGGTTTCCAGCCCGGATAATTCTTCCGGCGAAGCATTGAAAAGATTTATGTCTTTCGGTGCCGCCAGTTTCCGTTTCTGCATGATACCTTCCAGTCCGGCCTGCAATATCAGCGTAAGTGCAAGGTACTGATTACAGGCAGGATCGGGAGAACGCAGTTCAAGACGTTTACGTTCACCTGTTTCTGCAGGAATACGTATAAGCTGGCTCCTGTTCTGTTTACTCCAGCTGACATATTTCGGCGCTTCATATGCGCCGAAACGCTTATAGGAATTGTTCAGCGGATTCAGGAACGCCGTAATTTCTCTTATACGGTACAGTATACCCGCAATAAACGACTGTGCGTCCTCAGGAAGGTTTTCATTATCAAAAATATTGTGTCCGTTCCGCCGCAGCGATATGTTTATATGCAGTCCGCTGCCGGCATTCCCGTCCACCGGCTTAGGCATAAAGGACGCATACAGGCCGCTTCTTGCAGCGATTGTTTTTACAACCGTTTTGAAGGTTCCGAGATTATCGGCCGCTTTCAGCAGCGTATCATATTTAAAATCGACTTCCTGCTGTCCCGGACCGGTTTCATGGTGCGACACTTCGGGAATGATATCCATCTGTATCAGCGTCAGGCAGATATCGCGGCGCACATTTTCGCCCTTATCACGGGGAGCCAGGTCACAATAGCCTGCAGTATCCTGGGGAATATATGTCGGCTCGCCTTTCTCGTCTACCTGGAAAAGGTAAAATTCGCACTCCGTACCTATAAGCGCTTCGTACCCCTGTTTTTCTGCCAGCTCCGCTGTTTTCTGCAGAATGGAGCGTGTATCGCCTTCAAAAAGCGAACCATCGGCATTCCGGACATTGCAGAAGAACCGGACGACACGTCCGTGCTGCGGCCGCCATGGAAGCACCGAAAGCGTCGCAGGATCAGGAACAATAAATAAATCGCTTTTACTTGCTTCAAGGAATCCCTTAACCGCGCTTGCGTCAAATGAAATTCCTGTTTTGAAAGCTTTTTTCAGTTCGCCCGGCTGCACTGATATGCTTTTTATAGATCCGAATATATCTGTAAAAAAAAGTTTTATAAATTTTACATCATTCTCTGCAATATACTGCAGCACTTCGCTTTCTGTATAATCCATAGGTAACCCCATAAGTTTATATATTCCGGACTTTACTCCACGGTAACGCTTTTGGCAAGATTTCTCGGCTTGTCAGGATCATTTCCGCGCAGTATCGCACAGTAATATGCAAAAAGCTGTGCCGGCACAATGGCAAGGATCGGCGAAAAAGCACTGGATACCGGAGGCAGCTGTATTATTTCATCCGCAATATCTTTAAAAGCTCCCGACGTATCCTGAGTAATCACCAGTGTTGCAGCTCCTCTGGTCTTTACTTCAACGATATTCGATCCGATTTTTTCATACAGATCCGGCTGTGTCGCAATAGCAGCAACGAGCGTTGTGGGATCGACAAGCGCAATCGGACCGTGCTTCAGTTCTCCCGCATTGAACGCTTCACTGTGCATATAGCTTACTTCTTTAAGCTTGAGTGCACTTTCAAGACAGGTTGCACTGTCAAACTGACGGCCGATATAGAAAATTTTACTTTTATTGAATTGTCTGGATGCAAATTTCTGTATAACCGCTTTTTCATCAAGCAGCAGCTGTAATTTATCAGGCAGATCCAGCAGCTCTTTGAGCAGCAGGCGGAAATCCGATTCTGCCAACGCGCCTCTCACAAGCGCTGTCTTCAAAGCAATAAGATACAGACAGGCGAGCTGGGTTGTATAAGCTTTTGTAGAGGCAACTGCAATTTCCGGACCGGCCCATGTATAGATAACAGCGTCCGCTTCGCGGGAAATGGTGGAACCGACACAGTTGGTTATTGCAATAATACGGGTTCCATGCTCTTTGGCAAGCCGCAGCGCCGCAAGCGTATCCGCTGTTTCTCCCGACTGGCTTACGGTTATAAAAATATCATTTTCAAGCAGGATAGGATTCCTGTAGCGGAACTCCGATGCAGTATCTACTTCAACCGGTATCCGTGCAAATTTTTCAAATGCATATTTTGCAACAACTCCGGCATGATATGCGGTTCCGCAGGCACAGATAACGATACGACCGGCATGTTTCCATTCGTCGCCGAATTTCACTTCATCAAACGATATATCGACAGGCTCTCCACTTCCGTTCTTTACGATGCGCGGACGAAGCGTATCCGTAAGGGCTTTCGGCTGTTCGTGTATTTCCTTGAGCATAAAATGCTCATAACCGCCTTTTTCCGCAGAAGAGACATCCCAGTCGACATGATAGGGGTCTCGTACGACTTTTTCACCATTCTCCGTAAACAGATCGACGTGATCAGTATATAATACAGCAACCTCTTTCTGATTTAGAAAATAAACCTGTCTCGTATATTCAAGCAGGGCAGGAACATCAGATGCGATAAAGTTTTCTCCCGTCCCCAGACCAACGACAAGAGGACAATCCTTACGGGCAGCAATAATTCTGTCAGGATAATCCCGGCATATAACACCAAGTGCATAGGACCCTTCCAGCCGTGCAAGAGTCTGCAGTACAGCCTGGAAAATATCACCGGACTCTTCATAGTAATAATTTATAAGGTGCGCGATAACTTCCGTATCTGTCTGGCTGCGGAAAACGACGCCCTGAGCCTGCAGCCATTCTTTCAATCTGGCATAATTTTCAATAATTCCGTTATGGACAACTGCAATACTTCCGGAGACATTCGTCTGCGGGTGAGCGTTTATGTCACTGGGCTCTCCATGGGTAGCCCAGCGCGTATGTCCGATTCCCAGAGAACCCCTGATCGTTTCATGGGCAATCCGCTCTTCGAGAACCTTTAAAGCTCCCTTTGCTTTACGGACAAGAATATCTTCTCCGGTAAAAACAGCAATACCTGCAGAATCATAACCTCTGTATTCGAGTTTTTTAAGAGAATTTATCAGAACCGGCGTAGCTTCTCTGCTGCCCACATACCCGACAATGCCGCACATATAGCTCTCCTGTTACTCTGTATTTTATACAATCGCATCCAGTGCTGCAACTACATCCTGGTCATAAAAATCAGGCTGCTGCTTAAGTGTATCGATGGCCGTTTCCTTATCAGCTATTGCACGATAATTCCTGCGGCTTGAAAGCGATACATATGTTTCCGCCACACGGATAAGTCTGGCTATTTCAGGGATGTCTTCACCGGAAAGTCCTTCCGGATACCCGCTGCCGTCCATATTGGCATGATGCTTTTCTGCTGCATCCATAAAAATATCCCGGTATCTGCCGGATACGAACTGCAGATAATCTCCTGCGAGATTTACATGTTTGCGGAGATCCATCCGCTGATTATCGCTGAGATTGTCAGCAGCAAGAAGTTTTTCATCTATACCGAAAAAACCTGCATCATATACCATCGCTGCGCAAAAATATATGAGGGCCTTCTGCGGCTGCACGCCGAGACGTACCGCCATTTTATATACCAGTTCGCTTACATTTTTCGAATTATTTTTCCGGCGTGTTATCTGGTCTATCTTTGAACCAAGATCTTCACACTTTATTGCCAGTTCCTGAACTTCCCGTTTTTCCTCGTCGCTCTGTTCCGGTTCCGGTAAAGCGTCTACACCCCACCGGGAACTTCCGGCTGATTTTATACCGTTCCCCCAAAGATCGGTAACACCGCCGAGCTTGAGCAGATTACTGCCGGTACTGTTCTGCATTGCAGCGATCATTTTAAGTGTCGCTTCAAGCTGTTCATGCTGCCGTCTGCTGCTGTGGACTGCAAGCCGGATAACAAACAAAATGACAAGAAACACCAGAAGGAGTGTTCCGGCAATAATAAAAACAGCAAGCGTAATGATCCTGACAGAGTCCTTTGTTTGCTTTGCCGTCTCCGAAAGCCCCGTTCCCAGCGTACCGATACTGCTGTCAAGTTTCTGGATCAGCTTGTCCTGTTCTTCCCTGCGTGCAGTAAGATCTTCCTGATGCATACGTACCGTTTCTTCATGCTGCGCATTTTCTTTTGCTTCCTGTTTCTCCGAAATTTCCCGTTCCTGATTTTCCGAAATCTGCCTGATAAGGCTGTTTATGGATGAGTTCGCTACCTGAGGATATTCAGCAAGTCTGTCTTTTATATCAGGCAGCGCACCATAATCAGAAGCATCTTTTATAATTTTAAGCCGTGCAGCATATATCGTCTGAGCCATAAGAATTACATTATCGGGAATCACTCCATTTTTATTCAGCTGAAGGGCTTTGTTGACATCCTTAAATGCCTCTGCAATTTTCCCGGTCGAATAATCTTCATTTGCCTTATTGAGGAATCGGCCCGTAAGAGAATCCGTATCTGCAAAAACAAGTATGGCAGCCATACAAAACAACGTGCATACGATAAAAAACTTTTTATTCTGTAACATTTCCTACTCCAAACGCAAGAACAGTACGTACACGATTTTCTGTACCGCCGTCCCGTATAAATAGTGTGTCTCTGACTCCTACATCAAATCCGATCCGGATTTTTTCAAGATCGGCTACAGGTATACGGACAAGAATACCTGCAGCCATTGCCGATTTTAAATCGTCATAGGCAAAATGCCCGAAATAATAATCATAGCTGGCCTTGAACTGAAGGCCTCCGAATGTAATATTTTCAATGTCTATTCCTGCAAGCGGTGTGATAAACGTATCAAGGACCTTGTTTTTTTCTGAACCGGCTGTAGTAACATATGATGCAGCCCCCATCCGGAAAAACAGCCTGTCGCTCAGACTGCTGAAAGCTATTTTCGGAACAATTGTATATGAGGAAAGAATTGTGTCATCACTGTTTGACAGGGTTGCCATCAGGAACTCTACTGTTCCCTCTGCACCGACAGCAATCTGGTCAGTCTGATACACAAGCGATGCTTCAGATGTAATACCATATCTTGCACTTGTATAATTTTCAGAGCTTACATTGATCATGGAAATGTCCGCCATACCAAAATCAGCCTGCCACGACAGGCTGGAATAACGGGATTCATTTTCCCTGACATACACAGATTTTCCGGAAGAGGTAGGGACTGCCTGATATTTTGATTGTACCTGTTCAAGCAGTTTTTTCCGCTCCAGTGCAATCCGTACTTCTTCAGCTTCCTTTTTACGTTCCTGTGCTTCTTCTTCAGCCTTTCGTCTTGCAATCCCGTCGTCTATAACGGAGTACATAGCTATGGCGTCCGTATTATCCATATTATTATCGATAACCACAAGGCAGGCAGTCCGTGCAAATTCAAAATCTCCGGCAATGACAAGCTGTCTGATTTTTTTCATGATATAATTTTCACATAAAACATATCCGGGGGAATCTTTATTCCGGAAAAGTTGCTCTGTAAGTTTTTCTTCAGATTTTTCAGAAAAAGCAGCATCTATCAGGGAATAACTCTCAGAAAGATCCGCGTGCTGCGGATATACCGGTACCGGAAAAAGAAAGGCCAGTACTTCAAGAAATAAAATTATTTTAAACAGATTTCTTTTAGGCATCCAAACCTTCACCTGTACAAAATATCTTAACATATTAAAGTGAAATATGTCAAATTACGGTCTGTTCAGGAAATACATACGCTATTTCCCGACACAAAAATGAGAAAATATGCTGTCAAGGATATCATCCGGAGTTACGTCACCAGTCACTTCGCCAAGACAGTCAAGGGCATCTTCAAGATCCTGAACTGTTGCATCAAGCGTGAAGTCCCCCTCCGCGCTTTTCAGAGCGTGGCGTACACAGTCAAGCGCTTCCCTGACAGCAGCTTCCTGCCTTGCAGAGCCGAGGCCGGCCTGTTCCCGTTCCGGTGCGTCTGATGAAACAAGCTGCTGCTTAACCATATCAGCAAGCTGCTTCAGACCGTATCCCGTTTTCGCACTGACACAAACAGAACCTTTCAGCAACGCTATCTTCTGCTGTATATCAGACGGCAGTACCGAGTGCATTGCCGGAGTAAATCTGTCGCATTTACTCCATACAAGAAGCACTGGAACATTACATGACAAAAGGAAACCGGTATCTTCAGCATCAAGTCCGGTCATTGGATCAACAAGATACAACAGGATGTCTGCATCCTTTGAGAGATCCCGCGTCCGTTCGACACCGTTTCTTTCTATTATATCGTCTGTTTCACGCAGCCCGGCTGTATCAAAGAGTCTTACCGGAATACCATCAAAGCCTGCCCAGCATTCAAGCCAGTCACGTGTCGTTCCGGCTATTTCGGATACGATGGCTCTGTCTTCCTTCAGAATGGCATTAAACAGGCTGGACTTACCCGCATTGGTTTTACCGCAAAGCACAACACGCACACCATCCTGGTAAAGTTTTTCACTTTTCCATGAATCTGCAAGCGTACTGAGCGCACTTGCAGCCTGTTCCAGTTTTGTATGATCAAACGCATCTGCAATAGTTTCCTCATCTTCGGGATATTCAATTTCAACTTCAACAGCTGCAAGCGTATCTACAATCATTTTTTTTATACTGTTTATTTCATCAAAAAGATCGCCGGCAAGGCGACCTGCAGCACGCCCCCGGGATACATCGGTACGGCTGTCGATAATTTCGCGTACTGCCTCAGCCTTCGTCAAATCCGTCTTTCCGTTTATATATGCCCGAAAAGTAAATTCTCCCTTCTGAGCCGGACGGAAACCATTTGCAAGAAACAGATTATAAAGGGCCGACACTACAGCGGTACCGCCGTGACAGCTTATTTCTACCATATCCTCACCGGTAAAACTTTTCGGAGCCCGGTATACTCCGGCAACGACTTCATCTATCCGATTCCGTTTACCACCGTTAGTCTGAAAACCAGGTGTTTCTATCCATCCGTACACAAGTGTGTTCCCGGGAGCTTCAAGTAAAGCCCTGGGCCGGGAAAAAAGACGGGAAACGAGTTCTATGCAGTTTTTACCTGAAGTCCGTATAATACCCAGTGCAGCCGGAGCAAGCGCAGTTGCAACAGCAGCAATAGGTTCTTCTGGAGTATATCCGTTTGTATCCATAACCTTTACCTTATGTTTCCAGAAAAACACTGATTAAGTTATCAGATTTTAATCAGCGTCCGTTTGGTATCAGACAATTTCTTCCAGTATTTCTATCGTTCTCGGATCATATATACCATCGCGTCTCTTCAGTTCGCAGATAGCAGAATCCCTGTCCATTATGGAATGATAAACGCGCCGATTTATAAGCGATATATAACTTTCAGCCGTATGGATCATCCGTGCAACAGGAGGAATTTCCCTGTCGCTGATTCCGTCCATATATCCGCTGCCATCAAGATTTTCATGATGATACACAGCAGCATCGAGAAATACCGGTAAAAATTTTTCCGGAACAAAATCAAAATATTTCTGTGCCTGACGTACATGGTCGCGTATCCGGTAACGTTCCTTTACAGTCAGATGCTCGGCCTCAAAAATTCTGCTGCCAATGGAAAGAAAACCGGCATCATATACCATAGCGGAACAAAAATAGACAAGCGCGGTTCCCTCGCTGACATGGAATTTTTCTGCCATTTTATAAACAAGTTCGCTTACCTTACGCGAATTATTTTTCCGGCCTGTAACACGGTCTATCCGGGAACCAAGGGAACTGCATTCCTTTTCAAGATCAAGAAAGTCCTGCATTTGCCCGATATCGCATATTTCCTTAATCCTGCAGGAGCCTTCTGGCGATTTCAAGACAGGGAAATCACGGTCCTCATGCTTTTCACTATGATCCCGGTTTAAGAGTGCCACCACATTCATCATCACTGCAAAATGTGCAGCGGTCTTTCGTCTCTTAACATAGTTTACCAGAACCAGAATAATTAAAACAAAAACACCGAAAAGAAAAACTATTCCGACTACCAGTATTGCTGCCTGAACAATATAACTGCGCCGCTCCGCTTTCAGGGATTCCTGTTCCTGCCTGATTTCTTCAAAAGTCCTGTAACCATTAATTGCAGAAAGGAGTTCAGACTGCAGTTTTGTTGAATCAAGAAGCTGCTGATTATACCTCATCCATGCAGAATTATTAAGCGAACCTGCCGCTTTATTCTGTCTGCCTCTGATATCGGTCTGTTTCAGCTGATATATCTGGTCGATACGTTTTCTGATCTGTCCGTCTACCCTGAACGGATGCAGTTTGAGAGACTGACTTAACAACGTGAATGACTCATAATTCCCCGTTTTCAGTATTTCATCAAGCCAGGCACCATAAGCTGCTTCCCCCATAAGCCTGACATTTTCAGGAATGTCACCGGATTCAGCATAGACATCAATAACAGTATTTACCTTTTCCACTGCCTTGCTGTATTTTCCATCAAGATACAGAAGATTGGCCTCATTCAGAAGCCTGTCGGCAGAGGATATGCTGTCGCCGGCAGCATACATCCCTGCAAAGCAACAGAACAACAGGACAACGGAACTAAAAAACTTTTTCATACATCGTTATCTTTTGAATAATCCCTGCACCGAAAAAGTATGACTTCCTGATGCCGGCAGCACTTCAGGATATCCATATTTCCCGGAAAGGCTCTGGAGTGCCGAAATATGTACTTGTTCCAGGGGGCCGCTTTCAATTCCGCCACCGTTACTGAAAGCAGGTTTCCTGAACCTGGTATCTGCTTCCATTGCCTTTCCCGTATACAGCGAATTACCTATATCGGGTAAAATTGTATCATAATTTCCGAGATTGTTCCAATACATATACCCGCGGTTTAAACCGTCGCGTATTCCGAAAATTTCCTTCTGGACATAGTCGGTTCCATAATATTGCTTGTCGTAAGTTACGTTCAGATTAAAAGCCTGTACCCAGGGACGGACAACGATGCGGTTACGACCGATGACTGTCGTACGGTATGTCCCGTAAAAATAAATACGGTAAGGTCTGTCAGGGTAGGGAGCATAATTCATAAATGTCTGTTCAAAATGGCTTGGATAATACATGGGGGAAATAACGTCGACATATCTTGAAAGCATTTCCACATCCTGCCCGGTCCGGGCACCGCTGCGGTACCAGCCGTTCGCACCGTAGATATCGATACCGAGAGGCGCATGTATATTCTGCCGGGCATAAGAAAGAAATGATACGAGCGCGCTTTCCTTGTCCATCCCTTTTTCGCACCAGCGGAATTCAGCATTTTTCAGATTATAGCCATCCGTCGGAAAGCGTATATAATCAAACTGTATTTCATCAAATCCGCGTTCTATAAGTTCTTTTGCAATAGCCGTATTATATTCCCAGACTTCAGGAGAATAAGGATCCACCCAGTTTTCATCATAATACACGGTTTTCTTGCCTGTAACAGCTCCAGATGCATCGGTTATATCATCGTATCTCTTGATACCGGTCCACGGAATATTTCTGGCGGAATCCCATACTGCATATTTACCGTTTTCATATTTTGAGAGATTTCTGTCTTTAAATACTACAATACGCGCAATAAGATATACGTTATCCTTTTTAAAACCGGAAATAAACTGATCAAGACTCGTAGCATACTGGCTTACCGTTCCCTTTTTCATTACCAGCGGGTCGCGCGAATCATACCGGAGAAGGCCGTAATCATCTTTCATATCAATGACAAGACTGTTCAACCGGTTATCTTTTATGATCTTCCGGAATCTGTCGATTCCCTGTGTACCGAGCTGGCTGCGGACCTGATATGCCGGGACATAAAGACTTTTACGATCGTTTATTTTATCACTGTACTTTGAAACGGCTTTCCCGGAATCGAGCATCCATAATTCATTTAAGATAAATCCGCTGCCAAAACCGCTCAGAGACTGCGGAATCCATGCGGCATTGACAAGACGACCGGCAAGTAACAGTTTCTGTCGCCATAGGGAAAGATTTGCCGGCGCTCCCGGACTCCTATTATCTTTAAAATCATAAGAGCCCACCGAACCGGGAGATACAAACAGGAGGGCATTTTCAACCCTCGTAAGTGCATCGATCGTATCACTCGGTTCTGTTCCCGTATAGACACATTCTGCACGCTTTGCGGACCAGTTGAAGCGGTACAGGCACGGAAGGAATGTCTGGGAAATATACAGTTCCACATATTGAGTATTATCCGCTGCCGTCCGTAATACAGGAAGTATATCGGAAATTTCATCCGGAGTAGTCAATGATGGCATAATTTTAAAACCGGCAGACACATCCGTCCACGCCGCATTCGGCTTGCCGGGTATAATATATGAAAATCCGAAAATAGCATGGGACATAAAAACGACAAGTTCAGATCCCTCTTCCGGACTACCGTTTGCAGAGACACAGGGCATGTCCGCAACAGCGACAGCTTTTATCCCCGGGGTAGCCCTGCTCATAGAGCCGAGTGATTTCCATGTATGCGCTCCGTCGTATGAAATATATACAGCGTCCTTCGTCGCAGTGACAAGCTCAAGCGGATTCGAAGGGTTCGCACAGATATCCTTTAGATCCTGAACTTCTTCATCGAAGGTAATCTGTCTGCCATCGTAGTGCTCGACCGTAAGCGCAGGCAGCCCGGTATTCCGCAGCTCAAATGAAGAAAGATCACTGCTGGCAAGAATTCCTTCAGAAGTGATGAAATACCATTGTTCTCCCCTGCTGCCGCCGGTTCTGGTTACCTCAGTACGGAGAATCTGCCTGACCTTCCCCCCCTGCCAGAGCGGCACCAGTGTATTTGTGCCTGCATTGCGAAAAAGCCCCTCGTCAGTAGCGACAAGCATATCCTGTGTTCCGATATCCACAACCTGCCCTGCAGAAACGACCGCCGGCAGTTTATATAATGGTTTTCTGACAGGTTCCTGTGCAGCGGCAGGCCCTCTCATACATAAGGCAAGAAGAATAAGTACAATCGTCATATTCTGAGTATCGGTTTATTTTTACCTGTTTTTTAGTGTTTCCCGTATAACATAAAAACATTTTTTATGCACAATCCAATAACTGCAGCTCCTTGTAATACAGCGCTTCAAAAATATGAAGAATCAACTGTAAAATACTAACGGGCTTTTTGCAATATGATTCATCTAGTATTCTCTTTCTGAACACGGGTCACCGCCAGGGAAGCAAAATGAACGAAACCGGCCAGCAGTATCATGAACGCATAGACGATACACAACAGCATATTTCCAGACATACCATTAAGATATACCGACAATCCGGCACATACACACAGAAGGCCCTGAGTTGCGCACAGTAATATCAATATCTGACAACGAGAACAGCCTATATTCTGTAATTCATGATCCAGAAGAAAAAGGCTGGCTGAAGAAAAAGAACGATGTTGCCNCATACAGCGCCAGAGGACTGACAACGTATTCAGGACAGGAATGGAAACAAGTATCAGGAGTAAGAAAAACTTGTTGTATTCAGAACGTCCTGACGACCCGGCAATGGGAATAACTGCGATCATAAATCCCAGAAACTGGCTGCCTGAATTTCCCAGAGTAATTTTTACAGGATTAAAATTATACACGAGTACGCCGGCCACAGAAGCTGCAAGAACAAAGCAAAGCATTTCTAGCGGATATATAGACCGGTAATAAACAGCGCCAAGGAAAAGCAGTATCAGTACGGAAAGAACTCCGCACTGTCCATCGGTACCGTCTAAGAGATTAAATGCATTGGTACAGCCGAATATCCAGAGGAAAGACAGGCCTGCGCTTTCAATCCGTGTCAGATGAATACTATATATTTCCATAAAACCGTATCCGCTCAATACGGTGATAAGCGCAGGTACGGCCCGAAACAACAGTTTTATTTTTCCAGGCAATACGGCAATATCGCCGGCAAGACCGACAAGAAAGATAATACAACCGGAGACAACCAATGGTAAAAACTTTTCTGCGAAAGCGGAACCTGTCATAAAGCTATAAGCTGTAACTGCGGTACAGAATCCGGTGACAACGCCTATACTCCCCGGACATATCATATATCGGATATATGATGCATATTCAGTAACAGGATCATAAAGATCCTGTAGTCGTGAAAACCATACGAGCAATTTCACACTGCACACACTGACCAGAAAAGAAATCATCGGTAACATAATATTTTTCATATACTTATTCACATAAGGGCAACTTCTGTCAGATCATACATTTACCGTGTCACTGCATAGATTGTAACTATCGTTGCAATTGATGAAAGAACAGTTGTCAGAACGGGAGAATATTTACTGAAATAAAAAGTAAATGAATTGGTCTGAGCAAGTATATTTGTTTCAGGAGTTACAGGGTCTGTTTTTTTTAACCTGCGTCCGTTTACGTCTGTAATAACAATAGCACTGTGTGCGTTTTTTTCAGACGAAAAACCACCGGCAAGTCCTATATAATATGAAAAATCCCGGTCCGGTATATAAGGATACCGACCAGGAGTTTCAACCGCACCGGAAACTGTAACAAAATACTGGCGAAATGGAACCATCAGCGTATCATCAGGATACACAATTTCTGTTGTATAGTAAGATGCGTCGTACAGGATCCTGTTCATATTGAGCGGAAATGTTTTTCCGTTCCTGATTATATATGCGTGTTCCGTATCTGAAACTGCGGAAAACATGCTTTTCTGCTCACGTACCAGCGATGCATAGTTTTCACCTGTTGTAAACATAACAGCTTTGCGCGTAGATCCCTCCGGGGTAGTTCCCCCTGATGCATATAAAGCGCCTTCCATAAACATAACCGGTTTCAAATCTGTATAAAATGGAATCGTAACGGCATCATAATTGAGCAGCCGGTAATCATCGTCTATGGCAGACTGCAACAGATACTGTTTTTCCCCTGATGGAAAATCCTTATTAAGACCTCTGACCAGTTCCATACGGCTGGTATCTGCCTGATCTGCCAGTCCGCCGGAGTACATCCTGACAAGTGCTTTCAGATTTTCACCTTCGAGAAGTTCGTACATACCGGGACGTTCAACAGCACCGCTGATCGTTACTTTCCGCTCAGCTCTTCCGATTGTTATTACATCATCCGGCCTGACATACGGATTCTGGGAAAGATCGCCGAAGCGTTCTGCTTTAAAAAGATCATATACATGAAGGACACCTGATGACGATGTTATCGTTATATTACGGACCGACGAATACTCTGTCTGTGTACCGGCAATAACTGAGGAAAGTCTTGTCAATGCCCATGCATCCCTGATTTCCGTCTGCTGCACCTCACCCTTAACACAGATTTTGAATACCGCAGGTGATGATAGTATGAACTGTACCCCGCTCAAAGGGTAATTTCTGGTTACAATTTCTTCTACTTCTTTCTTCAGCTGAAGGAACGTCCTGTTTGCAGCATCAATTACAGCAAGATTCGCGACCCTGATTCTGTACGTTGTATCAACTGCAATCGTATAGGTAACAGGTTCCGGGCCTGCAGCAAATGCAAGTATATATATATCCCCAGCTGTCACGGGATAATCCGGAGAAGACATGGCCAGCTGGGGCGAAGGTGTCAACACAGTAGGTCCTGTACCGGACTTTTTTACAGGTGTTGTATCTCTGGAAACAGAAGCCGCATCGGGAAAAGCGGTTATAGCTGGCGACATTTTTTTATTTGAAACACCGGTAAAGAAGTTTTCGGAATTCTGTGCCTGTATTAATGGTATACAGATCAGAAATATAAGCGGCAAACACAAACGGGTATTAGTTTTCACAGTCAGTTCTCCTTCTCCCGGAAATCTTTGCCATTGCCACAGGATCTTTCCTGATGTTATCAAATGTATTAAACATAAAAGCCATAAATACGGACATAAAAAATGCTGCAAAGATGACGATAATACATACACTGCTCCGGGATGGTCCCGATTTACGTTCCGGTATTTCAGCGCGTTCAATAACCTGAAAAACAGGTGTTTCACTTTCCATTTGAATTTTAGTCATTTCAAGTTGTGTTTTAAGCTGTGTATAGACATTCTGTTGGGCGGAAAGTTCCAGCTTGTATATAGATGTATCCAGCATAATCGAAGGTACTGATCCAGGTATACCGCCGCTGGAAACTGATTTTTCAAGATTCCCGATTTTCTTCTGCAATCCTACAATTGCATTGTAGGTTGATTCAATACTGTCTTCAAGATTTTTTTTCTTGAGAAGGTTCTTATCGACCCCAAAATCAAAAAACCTCTGTTCCAGATAGCTTACGGCAAAGTTTACGACCGACTGTGCAAATCCGGGATCGCTATCGGTAAATTTAATGGTAAAGATTCCCGACTCCTGGTCATATCCGGCACTAAGTTTATGTTTCAGAATATTCCGGCACGAAGTCCGGGGAAACTCCTTTATTTTGTAATGACGGACAAGATCAAACTTATCCGTCAAAGCATCAAAAAATGTATCAGTACCAGCCAGATATCCGGCAAGAGAACTGTAAGAAGGTCCCGCAGACGCAGAAAGTCCTGCCATTCCTGCAAGAGATCCCAATTTACTTGAACTGATCATTGAAGAAATGCTGTCTCCGGAAGATGAATCGTTTATAAGCATCAGGGCTTTAGGTGTATATTCATCAGGCAACGGCGATTTATCCGGTGGCAGTAATAATGAAACGATACAAAAACAGACGACACCTGCAGCGGATATTGCTGTCAGCGCAATTATTAACCATCTATACCGGACAAGAACTGAAAAAAGATCTATAAGGCTGATTTCATCATCATCTTTTTCTTTTTCTTCGACACCGTCTGACTGCTGTAAAGTTTCCATAATAATAACCACTAAAATCCTTGATGAATTGGCATGAATAATAGCAGAGTCATAAAAATTACATACATGACTACTTCATTACTCTTATTACCAAATTATACATATTATATACTTTAGAAGACATAATATCAATAAAATACCGGTTTAAAAAGGGTAATTATTACCATAAAAGGTGTTTTTAGTATATAAAAAATGACTCATAATTTAAAGTAATGAAACAGAACAGACAGTTTGCTCCACCAAAGAATCTCTGCATCCCGGAAATTTTCGGAAACAATGTCAGAAAATATCGTAAAAATTCAGGTTACACACAGGAACAGTTGGCAGAAAAACTTGAAATTACTCAAAAGCATCTGTCGATTATTGAGACCGGTATTCAGTTTGTATCTGCCAGTCTCCTGGGAAAGATAGTATCTGTATTACAGGTACAGCCTGCGGCGTTATTCGAATATGAAGTTCCCGATGTAAAGAACGATATGTATGATGCTATCTGTTCCTATATAGACACCAGGCTCGACGAATATTACAGACGGATAAAAAAAGATATTACAGATCTTCAGAAATAGGGTGTACATGCACCGGCGAATATGAATATATCAGCGCGAATCAAATCCCGGCGTATTCTTTATCCGGGCGGGCTGAAAATTGTTCCACAAGCCACCGGACGATTCCGCTGCCGGCAAAAACAGGAACATCCTTAGCGTACAGACGTCCTGAATAGGCGACGTGCGGAAAGGCTACAAAACAGATACCTGTATCTCCGGGAAGAATCCGGCGGTATACAGGATCGGCGATAACCGTACCAGCCGTTTTCAATAAAATTCCGATATCTTCTTCTTCGTCGGTACGCACATCTTCTTTTTCAAGCGCACCTGCATCCTCTTCAACCGGACAGATAATGCGGACATCACGGATACCGAAATCCAGTCTGAGGCACCGGCGCAGCGATGCCGCGAACACCGGTTCTCCGATAATCCATACCGGTTCTCTGACGGAAATGGAAGGTACGCCAGTCCTGCTAAAAAAAAAACCGGAATCACGGCCGGAATC
>WSSedB1CaDRAFT_10000338_pt1 | contig 21272 bp, 21 predicted proteins | sample WetSurSB1Cattail_FD_9460 | JGI IMG/M metagenome (IMG submission 9460)
CGTATATCGACTCACAGAGGATTTGGCGATTGTGCAAACCCTTGATTTTTTTCCGCCCATGGTCAAGGACCCGTATACATTTGGGCAGATTGCAGCTGCCAATGCACTTAGTGATATTTATGCGATGGGTGGTGAAGTGAAGACTGCGCTCAATATCGTATGTTTTCCGGAAAAGATGGATCTTACTATTCTGGGGGAGATTCTGCTTGGCGGAAATAATAAGGTGTGTGAGGCAGGAGGGGTACTTACGGGAGGGCATTCAATTGCTGATGATGGTGTTAAGTATGGATTGAGTGTAACAGGGATAATCCATCCGGATAGGGTGCTGAAAAACAATGCCTGCCATGCAGGGGATAAGCTTATTCTGACGAAACCGCTTGGCATAGGTATCATTACAACAGCGGATCGTGTTAATAAAGCGTCGAAAAAGGCAATGGCTCAGGCGATAAAGTCCATGACGATGCTTAATAAGTATGCAGCTGAGGCTTTACATGATGTTGCTGTGCATGCTTGTACAGATGTTACAGGCTTTGGCTTGCTCGGACATCTTACCGAGATGCTTGATACGAAGGCTGCTGCAGTGCTTCATTATGAAAATATCCCTTATATTGAAGAGGCGTATGCCTATGCGGATGATTTCCTCATAACGGGGGCGGGGCAGAGAAATCGTAATTTTGTTGGTGATAAGGTTCGTTTTGATAATGTACCGTTTGCCATGGAGGAAATTCTTTTCGACCCGCAGACATCCGGCGGACTTCTCGCAGCTGTTGCAGCAGAGGATGCAGAGAAGGCATTGGCAGCAATCCGGTTACTAGGTATGGAATGCGGCATAATTGGTGAAGTTGTAGCAGAAAATCAGCCGTTGATTATTGTAGGAAAATGATTCTGATTAGCGTTATTGGTAAAAATAAAAAAAGAGAGAAGTGTTCATTTGATGGTAACTGTAGATGCAAGGAGACAACAGTGTCCAATACCGGTAATATGGGCGAAGGAAGCAATTGAAAAACTTACAGGCAGCGGTGTTGTAATGGTGTTTGTCGACAATGAGATTGCTGTACAGAATCTCACAAAACTCGCACAGCAGAAAAAGTATAAAATGCGCTCGGAAAAACTCGGGGAAAATGAATTTCGTGCTGTTTTTACGATTGGCGATGGTGATGTCGCAGCTGCAGCAGACGCAGCTGCTGAAAAAACGGTCTGTTATCCGGACGGTATCAAAGAAAATGCACTTGTTGTAATCACAAGTGACATGATGGGAGACGGCGATGAAAGTCTGGGGAAGACGCTTTTGAAAGGCTTTATCTTTGCCTTGTCCAAGACGGAAATTTTACCAAAGCGGATTATTTTTTATAATCGTGGTGCGTTTGTTACGATAGAAGGATCAGAATCAATCGATGATTTAAAGAGTTTGGAAGCGCAGGGGGTTGAAATTGTAACATGCGGTACATGCCTCAATCATTATGGTATTACGGATAAGCTTGCTGTTGGTTCGGTGACAAATATGTACGTGATCGTGGAAAGTATGACACAAGCAGTAAAGATCATCAAACCATGAGGAGGCACCTTTTGATGCAAATGAAAAATGTTATTGTAGTTCGCGGCGGTGGGGATATTGCAACAGGAACGATTCACCGTCTGCATAATGCAGGGTATTCTGTGCTTGTACTTGAGACAGCACATCCATCGGCTATTCGCCGGGAGGTATCGTTTTCTGAGGCGGTTTACGATGGTGAAAAAATGGTGGAACGCGTAACGTGTCGTCGGGCCGAGAGTTTGTCTGCTGCAAAAAAGATTATAAAGGCGGGGGACGTGGCGCTGATGGTTGATGAAAACGGCAGTATTCTTAATGAATCATTTCATCCGCGTATACTTATTGATGCGATCCTGGCAAAAAAAAATATTGGGACGGATTTTTCAATGGCGGATTTTATCGTTGGTATTGGTCCGGGGTTTTGCGGTGGAAGGGATGTACACTGTGTTATCGAGACGATGCGGGGACATAATCTTGGCCGTTTGATCTATGAAGGTCGGGCAATGCGCGATACAGGCGTACCAGGGGCAATTGCCGGGGTAAGTGCAGAACGCGTAATCCATGCACTGGCAGCGGGACGTATCGAAAATGAAAGAACGATTTCTTCTGTTGTTAAAAAAGATGAGATTATCGCTGAAATTTTTGCCAAAGACGGAACAATGACAGAAGTACGGGCAAATATTACAGGGATTTTACGCGGAATCATTCGCAATGGATATGAAGTCACAGAAGGACTTAAAATCGCAGATATTGATCCACGCAGCGAGGAGCAGGAAAATTGTTTTACGATATCGGATAAATCCCGTTGTATTTCCGGTTCGGTTTTGGAAGCTGTGCTTGCATGGGAAAGGAAAATGCGTTAATGATCTATCTCGACAGTGCGGCTACATCTCTGCTAAGGCCGGACAGTGTCGCACAAGCTGTTTATGATGCAATAAGGACGATGGGAAATAGCAGCCGCGGCGCATATGATGCTTCACTGGGAGCGACCCGNATCATTTATGAGACGCGGCTGCTTATTGCTGCGCTTTTTCACTGTCCACAGGCGGAGCAGGTCGTTTTTACAGCCAACTCTACGGAGGCACTTAATCTTGTGATAAAAGGAATTTTTACAGCAGAGGACCATATTATAACGACTGCATTAGAGCATAATTCTGTGCTGCGGCCGCTTTATGAAATGGAAGCACGTGGTGCAAGACTTACGATTCTGCCAGTGGATGCTGTCGGCAAAATTGATTATGAGGCGATGGAGGCAGCTGTTTGCAAAAACACACGTGGTATTGTCTGTACGCATGCATCGAATGTAACGGGAAATTTAATGGATATTGATCGCATTGGAGAAATATGTAAAAAAAATGGAATACTTTTTATTCTTGATGCTTCGCAGACAGCGGGCGTTTTTCCCATCGATATGGAGAAAAGTGCAATTGATGTGGTTTGCTTCACAGGACATAAAAGTTTACTGGGCCCGCAGGGAACGGGAGGACTTTGTATACGATCGGGGCTCGATATTCGTACATGGAAATCAGGTGGCAGTGGTATCCAGACATTTTCCAAGATACAGCCCAGGGTTATGCCGGCACAGCTTGAAGCCGGAACGCTGAATGCACATGGTCTTGCTGGCTTGAGGGCAGGTCTTCTTTACATAAAAGAAAAAGGACAGGAAATAATCTGTTTACAACAGAATCAGTTGATGCAGCGTTTTTATAAAGGGATATGTGATGTGTCACAGGTAAAAGTTTATGGCGATTTTTCATCTTTTAACCGTGCAGCAATTGTAAGCCTGAATATCGGCGCGGAAGACTCCGGGCGTGTGAGTGATGTGCTGAGTCAGGACTATGCGATATGTACGCGCTCTGGTGGTCACTGTGCACCGCTTGTACATGAAGCATTTGGAACGGTACAGCAGGGAATGGTCCGCTTCAGTTTTTCTCATTTAAACACGAAAAATGAAGTGGATCAAGCGGTGCAGGCGGTACGTGAATTAGCGGAGGATTAAATATGCGAGTTAAAAAGAAAAAACTGGTTTTGGCTTTTGCAACAACTGTTGCAGCGATGAAGCTGGAACGGGCAGCGAATGCTGTCGGATTTCCAGGACGACTTATTCCGGTTCCACGGGAAATTACGGCAGGCTGCGGCCTGGCCTTTTGTACAGAGTTGGAGCAGCGGTCTGGAGTTGCAGCATTTTTACAGGAAAATCAGCTTGTAGTGGATGGCATCTATGAGGTATACATATGAATATTTATGAGATTGACAGGGGCCGGCTGAAAAGGCTGACCTCATTTATACAAGCACTGAATATTTCGATAACGGATCGGCGTATTGCTTTTGTTGGTGCTGGTGGAAAAACAACTCTGATGTTTGCGCTTGCAGAGGAGCTTTGTCAATGGGGAAAGCATGTCATTGTGACAACGTCGACCCATATACAAGAACCTGAAGGATTTTTTTTGACAGATTCAGATGGTGCTGGTGTGCAAAATGTCTGGAAAAAAGGAAAGATTGCAGTGTTGGGAACTCTTGTGGAAAAAGGAAAAATCAGTGCACCAGCACAGAACTTTTTTGAAGNGATGGCAAAGAGCGCTGACGTTGTTCTTGTTGAGGCAGATGGATCAAGAGGATTGCCGATCAAGGTTCCGGCAGTATATGAGCCAGTTCTGTCAGCACAGGAGAACCTCGTTGTCGGGGTTGCCGGCATCGATGCATGGGGACAACCACTTGGAAAATGTTGTCATCGATCGGAACTGGCGGCAGCAGTTTTAGGGAAAAATCTGCAGGACAAAATTACAGCTGATGATTTTGCAAGGGTACTGCAGAGTTCGCAGGGGATGCGCAAGTCTGTGCAGTGCAGGTTTGTGCCTGTTTTACATAAGATCAATACACCGGAGCAGCTGGAGCAGGCTGAAGCTGTTGCAAACTGTATGGGTGAACGTATCCTGGCGATAGGGAGAGGATAAGGCATGGAGAAAGTTTATTGTGAGATGCTGAAGTCATGAAAGTCGCAGCTATCGTGCTTTGTGCTGGTTTAAGCCGACGTATGGGAAAAAAGGACAAGCTGCTGCTGGATTTTGCCGGCGCCCCGCTTTTCAGCTATGGACTGGATCTTGTTGCTCTGGAGGATTTTGCTATGCGTATAGTTGTTGCTAATCGGGAAGAAATAGGGACCTATGCCAGGCAAAATGGGTTTGTCGTCGTAAAAAATCCTCTGGCGGCAGATGGCATGGCGACGTCAATTTGTGCCGGAATCAGCGGGATAAAAAAACAAAAAAATTCGGATGATATCGATGGCATTATGTTTTTTAATGATGACCAGCCTTTTTTGTGTCGCAAAATCGTGCAGGAGCTGCTGGCAGCATTTGCGCAGACGCTTGCCGCTGGAAAACCGCATATCATTGTGCCGGTATGGGAAGACACACCAGCAAGTCCGTGCATATTCCCATGGCGTTTTTTGCCGGAATTGCTTAGACTCCGCGATGATCATGGCGGGCGGATGGTCTACCACCAGCATTGGAATGAGACTGTGTTTGTTTCCTGTGGAAAAAAGCAGGATTTCATTGATATTGATACAATAGAAGATATAGAAAATTTTTTAGTTTTAGCTCAAAGCAAGAATTTTAAAATATAAAATAGAATTATAAGGAGGCTGTCATGAATATTACGCACTATGTGAAGGCGGAAAGTCTGGAAGAAGCCTATACGCTTAATCAGAAGAAGACTGCAGCAATCCTTGGCGGTGGCTGCTGGCTGCGCCTTGGACAGCAGCGTGTGGGCAGGACGATCATTGACTTGGAAAAACTGGGACTGGATAAAATCGAAGAAACAAAGAATGAATTTATTATTGGCTGTATGGTATCCTTACGACGCCTTGAACTGTCTAAAGAACTTGATGAGTTTACAAATGGAGCATTGCAAGAAAGTCTTCATCATATTGTTGGAACACAGTTCCGTAATATGGCTACGATTGGTGGCAGCTTGTTTGGACGGTTCGGATTTTCTGATGTATTGACATGCTTTTTAGTGCTGGATACGGAGGTTGAGCTCTACAAGGCAGGCCGTGTCAGTCTGGCTGAGTTTGTCAGGATCAATCACGATAAGGACATTATTGTCCGGGTTATTGTAAAAAAAACACCGAAGGTAGTGGCTTATGAATCACTGCGTCTCTCAGCAACGGATTTTCCCGTACTGACCTGTGCGGTTTCAAAGGATACGGATGATGGGGTGGTGCATTGTGCAATTGGTGCGCGTCCGGTAAAAGCCGAACTTTTTAGAGAGGGTCAGGAGTTTTTTGCTGGTGGATTTTCAGCAGAAGCAATTAAAAAGTATGCTGCATGTGTGCAGGACAGCTTTGCTTTTGGCAGTAATATACGAGCATCGGCCGCATATCGCAAGGATATGACCGGAGTGCTCATAACACGGGTACTTACGAAGATCATGGCGGGGAGGTACAGAGAATGATAATACAATACTGGATTAATGGTGAGAAAGTCATTGGGGATATCGCGCCGGACCTCGTTTTGCTTGATCTTTTGCGATCAAAGGGATGCTATAGCGTGAAGTGTGGTTGTGAAACGACAAATTGTGGCTTGTGCACGGTATGGATCGATGGAACACCAATGCTTTCCTGTGCTGTGCCTGTTCCGCGAATCGAAGGCCGACATGTCACTACGCTTGAAGGGCTGCAAAAAGAAGCAACGGAATTCGCGCAGTTCATGGGGGCGGAAGGCAGTGATCAGTGTGGTTTCTGCAATCCGGGATTTGTTATGAATGTGCTCGCTATGGTGCGGGAACTTAAAGATCCGACAGAAGAAGAAATAAAGGAATATTTAGCCGGAAACCTCTGCCGCTGTACGGGATATACCAGTCATATGCGCGTTCTGCGCAGTTATCTGGCAAAAAGGCAAAAGAAGGTGAAGTCATGACAGAGGTTAATCGTTCCGTTATGAAAAAGGATGCGGTAGCACTTGTTACGGGCAAGCCGGTTTATATGGATGATATTGCACCGAAGGACTGTCTTGTTGTCAAGGTACTTCGCAGTCCGTATGCGCATGCATGTATTAAAAAGATTAATACGGTAATTGCAAAAAAAGTTCCGGGCATTGCATGCATATTGACGTATGAGGATGTGCCCAAGACACGTTTTACAATTGCAGGACAGACGTATCCAGAGCTGAGCCCATATGATAAGCTCATTCTTGATCAGCGTCTGCGCTATGTTGGTGATCCGGCAGCTATTGTTGCCGGCGTTGATGAAAAGTCGGTTGACAGGGCAATGCAGCTCATCAAAGTTGAGTATGACAGGCTTGAAGCGATTGTTGATTTTACACAGGCAAAAGACAGTCAGACGATTGTTCATCCGGAGGATGACTGGATTTCGCGTGTTCCGGTTGGCGGTGATAACAAACGCAATATTGTCGCTGCCGCAAGAGAAGACTGGGGTGATGTCGAGGGGACGTTTGCAGACTGTGACGTGATTGTTGAAGGTGTTTATCATACGAAGCAGTGCCAGCAGTCGATGATGGAAACCTTTCGGGCTTACAGCTATATTGATCTGCACGGGAGACTTGTTATCGTGAGTTCGACGCAGGTTCCATTTCATGTGCGGCGTATTGTAGCAACGGCTTTGGAGGTGCCGAAGTCCAGAGTGCGTGTTATCAAACCGCGTATTGGCGGTGGTTTTGGTGCCAAGCAGACCGCTGTTATGGAAATCTATCCGGCAATTGTTACGAAGGTTACAGGCAGGCACGCAAAAATGATCTATACACGTGTTGAAACTCAGACGGTATCGTCACCGCGCCATGAAAGCCGAATTACGGCGCGTATTGGTGCAACAAAAAATGGCATAATTAAGGTCATTTCCGTTGATGCACTTTGGAACGCGGGTGCTTATGGGGATCACAGCCCTACGACAGTGACGCTTGCGGGTCATAAGTCGATTTCACTCTACGGGAAGTTTGCGGCATTCCGCTTTAACTATGAAGCGGTTTATACGAATACGATTGCAGCTGGAGCTTATCGCGGCTATGGTGCAACACAGGGGATTTTTGCTGTGGAATCAGCAGTGAATGAGCTTGCCGCCAAGCTCCATATGGACCCGGCAAAGATCAGAGAACTTAATATCGTACGTGAAGGTCAGAAAATGCCATCGTATTACAATGAAACGGCAACGAGCTGTGCGCTCGACCGCTGTCTGGCGCGGGCAAAAAAAATGATAAAATGGAATGAAAAATATCCATGCCGCGATATGGGGAATGGAAAAGTACGAGCTGTCGGAATGTCGCTCGCAATGCAGGGATCGGGTATTTCTAATGTTGATACAGCAGCGGTTGCGATCAAGGTAAACGATGATGGGTTTTACTCGATGGAAATCGGGGCAACGGATATGGGAACCGGATGTGATACGATACTTGCGCAGATTGCAGCGGATTGTCTCGAATGCTCTGTGGATGATATCGTCGTGACTGGTGTTGATACAGATAGTTCACCATATGATTGCGGATCGTATGCATCATCGACAACATATATTACGGGAATGGCTGTTGTTAAGACATGCTGTGAACTGCGTAAACGCATTTGTAAACAGGCAGCTTCTATGATGAAATGTGAAGATGAGGATCTTCTTGAATTTGATGGGAAGTGTGTTATAAATATCGATACAGGTAAGCTGCTTACGCTCAAAGATATTGCTAATGCAGCAATGTGTGCAAACAGTACAGCCCTCTATGCTACGGAATCACACTATTCACCGACTTCACCACCACCGTTTATGGCAGGAATCGCAGAGATTGAGGTGGACATAGCGACGGGGCATATTGCGCTCGTTGATTTTGCAGCGGTCGTTGACTGTGGTACAGTCATTAATCCGGCACTGTCACGTGTTCAGACAGAGGGTGGTATTGTTCAGGGCATTGGTATGGCGCTCTTTGAAGATGTCATTATTGATGAAAACGGGAAGATTGCTAACAATTCCTTTATGCAATATCGTTTGCCGTCACGTCTTGATGTTGGAAATGTGCGTGTCGAGTTTGAGAGCAGCTATGAACCGACCGGACCCTTTGGAGCAAAGTCAATTGGTGAAATTGTCATCAATACGCCATCACCAGCAATTGCGGATGCTGTATATAATGCTACGGGAGTGCGCTGTAAGGAGCTGCCGATTACGGCGGAAAAAGTTTATTTTGGCATGAAAAAAATAAAAATGGAGATGATAAAATGAAATTCTTTAATTTTTATGTGCAAAAAGAAATTCATCTGGGAGCTGTTCAGGGCGAAAAGGCTGTCGATCTGACAGCCGCTGGTAAAGAGATGCCGCGGAATACGGATGAACTTATTAAGGGCAGCAGTGCTGTGCAGAAAAAGGTAGAAGAGCTGTTTGCGGCTGCACCAGTTATAGAATTGTCAGCGATAAAATATGCGCCAGCAGTGATGAACCCGGAAAAGATCCTCTGCGTTGGACTTAACTACGCGGATCATTCAGCAGAAACGCATATGGAACTGCCCAAGTATCCAGCGTTGTTCAGTAAGTTTTCAAATGCACTTAATGCCGCAGGGGAAGATATTCCTTTGCCAAAAACAGCAGAACAGTTTGACTATGAGGCAGAACTTGTTATCGTTATAGGAAAGAAAGCACGCGATATTACGAAGGAACAGGCAGAGAATTATATTTTTGGTTATACGGCAGGTAATGATTTTTCGGCGCGTGATCTGCAGCTTCGTACGACACAATGGCTGCTTGGCAAATCACCGGATGGCTTTGCTCCAATAGGACCACATATTGTATCAGCTGATGCGATTGATGTTTCATCACTCAATGTCCAATCGTATGTGAATGGTATGCTGCGCCAGAACGGAAACACGAAGAATATGATCTTTGATTGTGCAACGATTGTGAGCTATATCTCGCAGTTCATGACACTGAAGCCTGGCGACATCATCTTCACGGGTACACCATCGGGTGTTATTCTTGGCTATCCGAAAGATAAGCGCTGCTGGCTCAAGGCCGGTGATGAAGTAACGATAAAAATTGAAGGTATTGGAGATTTGAAGAATACGTTAAAATAAATAAAATACAGAAGAGGCAGCCGGATAAAATGGCTGCTTTTTCTATTTTGTTGACAGAATTTGGCTGTATGCGGTATGATTAAACAATTCGTATAAAGGTTGTGTTTTTACAGTGAACGGATGGATTTGGGAGATGTTTTTATGAATCAAATGAAGAGTATAAAAGAGGAAAAAATGGTAAGGGGGCTCAAGAATCGTCATTTGCAGATGATTGCTTTGGGCGGGGCAATTGGGACAGGCCTTTTTTATGGATCGGCACCGACAATTGCGCTTACGGGACCGTCAATTGTATTGTCGTATCTTCTTGGTGGTATTGTAATTTTTTTTATTATGCGTATGCTTGGTGAAATGGCAGTTGAGGAGCCGGTATCAGGATCATTCAGCTACTATGCATCGAAATACTGGGGTGAGTTTCCGGGCTTTCTTTCGGGCTGGAATTACTGGTTCAATTACGTCATCGTGAGTATGGCAGAGCTTACAGCTGTCGGCATCTATATGAATTATTGGATACCGGATCTGCCGCAATGGATGTCAGCACTTGTATGCCTTATCGTTGTTACAATGATTAATCTTATCAATGTTCGTATGTATGGTGAAGTTGAGTTCTGGACAGCAATTATCAAGGTATCAGCGATTGTCTGTATGATTCTCTTTGGTGCATATATTATCTTTACGCAGATGGGACCCATACCGGACAATTTTAGCAATCTCTGGATGAATGGCGGATTTATGCCATATGGTGTCTGGGGACTGATGTCTTCCATCGTTATCGTCATGTTTTCTTTTGGCGGCATTGAGCTCATTGGTATTACGGCTGGTGAGGCAGAAAATCCGGATGAGACGATACCGCGTGCAATTAACCAGGTTATTTGGCGTATACTGATTTTTTATATTGGAACAATGCTGGTGCTTATGACACTGTATCCCTGGAATGAAGTTGGCATGGCGGCGAGTCCTTTCGTACAGATTTTTTCAAATATCGGGATTCCAGCAGCAGCGAATCTCTTGAATATTGTTGTGCTAACGGCAGCAATATCAGTGTATAATTCTGCTATCTACAGCAATTCTCGAATGCTCTATGGTTTGTCAAAGGAGGGGAATGCACCAAAGCTTTTACAGTCACTTACACAGGGTGGTGTACCGATGATCGGGATTTTTATTTCATCGGGAATTACGCTGGTTATAGTGGCAATGAATTATTTCTTTCCGGGTAAGATTTTTATGTATCTTATTTTGATTGCTGTTGCAGCTGTTGTAGTGAGCTGGTTTGTCATTGTCGTGACGCATATGAAATTTCGTCGTCGATATGCGAAGGAAGGGCGAACTGCAAAGTTTAGATCGCTGTTTTATCCTTATGCAAATTATCTCTGTATTGTATTTCTTGCGGGTGTTCTTGTGATGATGACACAAATACCGGATATGAAGCTTGTAGTTATTGTCTTGCCAGCATGGATATTTATCCTTTGGATTGGGTATCGGTATAAGAAAAAACAAAATGATGCTGCTGGAGAAAAAATATAGTTGCAACTTTCATAGAATATGATAATATGAGGATTGACAGAAAGATACTATTTTAATCTTTTAAGGGGGATTGTTTATGAAAAAATGGGCTTGTTCGGTTTGTGGCTGGATCTATGACGGCGAAGTCGGTGATCCGGATTATGATCTTGCACCAGGCGTAGCTTTTGAAGATTTGCCAGAGGATTTTGTCTGCCCTTTATGCGGCGTAGGCAAGGACCAGTTTGAAGAACAGGAAGATTAAAAAGCAGTAAAAGCAGTATGTATACAAGACAAGGAATCACAGCAGTGCAGCGTGTGTATTCCTTGTCTTTTTTTATACTNACTAAAAAATGAAAACAGGGGTAAATTGAAATAAAATTAATGNAAAATTGCTTTATACATAAATGTGATTAATAATAAAATAAAAATTGAACACAATATACGTTGATTTTTCACAATGATTTTGTTATAATTTACACGTAAAGGATCTTAGGCCGTACAATACGTTCTGGGGTTAACGGGACGTGCATTTCCGGTTCGATCAGGCATGCTGCGTCTTAATTTGAAGGAGGCTATTTATTATGAAAGTTACAGTTGTTGGAGCTGGTAATGTGGGAGCTACAGTTGCTAATGTCGTTGCAATGAAGAACTTTGCAAGCGAATTGGTACTGTTGGACATCAAGGAAGGCGTTTCTGAAGGTAAAGCGATGGATATGATGCAGACTGCACATATGCTGAACATAGACACGGTCATCACAGGTGTTACGAACGACTATGCAGCTACGGCTGATTCCAAGGTTGTTATCGTTACATCAGGTATTCCTCGTAAACCGGGCATGACCCGTGAGGATCTTATCGGTACAAATGCGAAGATTGTAAAGAGCGTTGTTGATCAGGCTCTGAAATATTCTCCAAATGCTATCTTCATCATTATATCCAATCCTATGGATGCAATGACGTATCTGACACTCAAAGATACGAAATTGCCACGTGAACGCATCATAGGCCAGGGCGGTATGCTTGATAGCAGCAGATTCAGATATTATTTGTCCGAAGCTTTTAAGGCTGCCGGAATTCCTGCTACTCCTACTGACATTGATGGTATTGTCATCGGTGGTCATAGTGACAAGACAATGGTTCCACTTACGAGCTATGCTACATATAGAGGTATTCCTGTTACACAGTTCCTCAGCAAAGAAGCAATTCATGATGCTGTTGAAAAGACAAAAGTCGGTGGAGCTACGCTTACAAAACTTCTGGGAACTTCCGCTTGGTATGCTCCGGGTGCTGCAGCAGCTGCACTTGCTGAAGCAATCGTTACGGATTCCAAGAAAATGATTCCTTGCTGTGTTTATCTTGATGGTGAATATGGTGAAAAAGATCTTTGCATCGGAGTTCCAATTATTCTTGGAGCAAAGGGCATTGAAAAGATTGTTGATATTAAACTTGAAGGCGAAGAAAAAGCTAAATTTGAAGAAAGTGTTGCCGCAGCTCGTCATACGAACTCGCTTCTTGGTGACGCTCTGAAATAATTGATGCACAAAGCATTGATTCATTGAAGGTTGCTTAATAGAAAGGTTGTTGTGCTAAGAAATTAACACAATGGCCTTTTTTTTGTTGCTTTTTTTTGAAAACATGAGAAAATAGAAGAGTCAATGCTTTATACTCACAGAGGGGGAACAATTATGGCAATCAAGTTATTTGTTACAGATCTTGATGGAACACTGCTGGATAAGAAGCATAGAATTTCAGCGGAAAACAAAAAAGCAATTCAGGAGGCCGTTGCACAGGGAACGATCGTTACGATCGCAACGGGCCGTATGTATATATCCGCACTTCCTTATGCAAAACAGTTAGAGGTCGATGTGCCGATTATTACGTATAATGGTGCACTTATTAAGTCGGTTTCGGGTAAGGTTCTTTTTGAATCGTATTTGAAGTCACAGGATGTCAAAGATGTTCTGACCTATTGCCTGAAGAAAAAATGGTTTATCCAGATTTACAAGGATGATAAGCTTTATTTTGCAGAACATTCCGCTAAGGCTCGTGCCTATGAGGAGCTTGCCGGTATTAAAGGTGAAACTGTCGGGCCTGAAGGTCTTTATGAAAAGACAGAACATGTACCGAAGATGCTTGTTATTACGAGTGGTGCTGAAGAAACGGATAAAGTTGTGGCAGAACTTAGAGAAGCCTTTGGTACTCGTGTATTTCCGGTAAAATCAAATCCGAATTATGCGGAAATTATCAGTATTGGTGTGAATAAAGCAACGGCATTGGAAAAACTTCTCCAAAAACTTGGTTTGGAAAAAGAAGAGACCATGGCAATTGGTGATTCAAACAATGATCTGCCAATGCTTAAGGCGGCTGGTCATAGTGTGGCGATGGGAAATGCAAATGATAAGGTGAAGGCGGTTTGTAACTATGAAACAGCAGACTGCTCACATGATGGTGTGGCTGCAGCGATTCGGAAGTACGTACTAAAATAAATTCGGGGGAAAACAGAAACGATGGCAATAAAGCTTATTGCAATGGATCTCGACGGAACATTGCTCAATTCAGGTAAACTCATATCAGCACGAAATCTTGCGGCCATACGGGCGGCAGAAGAAAAGGGAATTGGCGTGACGATTGCAACGGGCCGTATGTATATGGCGGCTGCGTATTTTGGCCGGGAAATATCGGCAAATGTACCGCTCATCTGCTGTAATGGCACAGTTGTGCAGGCACTTGATACCGATGTGCCGCTTTTTATAAAGCATTATGATGCAGATGTAGTCCGTGATGTGCTGACATTATGTCATAAAAAAGGCTGGTATGCGCAGTGGTATATTGGTAATGATGTTTATGCCGAGGATTTTCGACCAAAGATGTTTAAGGCATATCAGACGGTAAAGGATTTTCATGTTATCGAGGTGGGGAATGATTTTCTTTCCTATACCGAAAATGTGATTCAGATTGTCATTCGTAATTTTGAGGGAGAGATTCCGGCAATTGTGAAGCAGCTCAGCCATACGTTCGCGGGTAAACTGCGGCCGCAGCAGAACACAGGTGTCAGCGTTGATCTCACGCCGCCGGGAATGAATAAGGCAGTTGGCCTGGAAAAGCTTATNCAGTCACTGGGGCTTACTCCGAAAGAAGTCATGGTCTGCGGCAATGCAGATAATGATCTCGAAATGCTTGAATTTGCCGGCCTCAGCATCGTAACGGCAAATGGTTTGCCACAGGCCAGGGCCCTGGCAGATTTTGTAACAGACAGTTGTGATGAGGATGGTGTAGGTAAAGCCATTGAACGATTTGTGCTGGCTTGATTTGCAGTTTAGGGTGCTTTATCTTATAATTGAACTAGATTGAAGATAGAAATCCTATGGAGGTGAGGGAATGGAGACAGAGGAAACGTTTCATTTGATTATTGTTACAGGGATGTCTGGGAGTGGAAAAACACAGGTTTGCCGCCATATGGAGGATCTTGGCTATTTTTGCGTGGATAATCTTCCACCTGTATTTATTCCAAAGTTTGCGGAGCTCTGTGCCCATTCAGCCGGGCATGTACAGAAGGTCGTACTTGTTGTAGATACACGCAGCAGAGAGTTTTTTGATACATTTGTCCATGTTCTTGATGATATGGATCGGGATAACCAGCAGTATGAAATGCTTTTTATGGATGCATCGGATGCAGCGATTATTCGCCGCTATAAGGAAACGCGCCGCCGTCATCCAATGGCACCGAGCTCTCGTATATCCGAGGGGATAGCCAAGGAACGTGAACGATTGGCACTTGTACGCAATAAGGCTACGTATATTATTGACACTTCTGAGATCAAGAAAGGGGAGCTCAAGGAGAAGATTTTGCGGTTGTTTGGTAATTCCCAGGGTGAAAAAATGGGCATCAATGTCCTTTCTTTTGGGTTTAAGTTTGGAATGCCGCTTGATGCAGATATGGTTTTGGATGTACGTTTTTTGCCAAATCCGTTCTATATCGAGTCGATGCGCCACAAGAGTGGAGCTGTACCGGAAGTAGCGGAGTATATAAAGAAATGGCAGGTTACCCAGCAGTTTGAGGAGAAGCTTGATGATATGATCGAATTCCTTATGCCACAGTACGTCAAAGAAGGCAAGAGTCAGCTTGTTATAGCGATTGGTTGTACGGGCGGTATGCATCGCTCTGTATATATAGCCAAACATGTTTTTGATTTCTTATGTGCGCGCGGCTATCTGGCAAATCTTGAACATCGTGATCTTATGAAGAATGATGTTCACGAGCATGTCAGACAAGAAAGCTAATATCGGATTTGAGGGAGAAATATGCATTTGTTAAAATGGCTTTATCCTGGCATGCGCTTTAAGCGATGGCTGTTTCTTTTTGCTATAGGTGTTATGCTGGTTAGTCTTGGACTTGCCGTAATATTCAACTATAAATATATTGACAATATTGAAGAAACCATTTTTCGGATGGTTTATCTCTGGACTGGCACCTATAATTATATGTTTACGACACTTGTCGGTGCGATTGTTGTCGTGATGGGTTCTTTGATTATGCTGCTTGCGACACGAATGATTATTCGTTCGGTTATTACGGTGCTTTTACCGGATAGTTCAGATCGTCTGGTCGATCTTATTTATGAAAAGCGTAAGCTGGGTCGTGGCCCGGCAGTTACGGTTATTGGCGGTGGCACGGGACTTTCTGTTTTGCTCCGAGGCATCAAGGAGGCTACAAGTAATGTCACTGCAGTTGTAACGGTGGCTGATGATGGGGGATCATCTGGTCGTTTACGTGAAGAGTTGGGAATCATTCCACCAGGCGATTTAAGAAACTGTCTTGTTGCGCTTGCCGATACGGAACCTTTAATGGAAAAGCTTTTTCAGCATCGCTTTGGAGGCACCAGCGAACTTGCCGGTCATAGTTTTGGCAATCTTTTTATTGCAGCAATGACAGAGGTTACAGGTGATGTGGAAAAGGCACTTAAGGAGTCCAGTAAGGTACTTGCTGTAAAGGGACGTGTATTGCCAGCAAGTACAGAATCAGTGCGCTTGGATGCAACGATGACTGATGGCACAACGGTTGAAGGTGAATCACAGATACCACTTGTTAAAAAACACATTTATCGTGTTCATCTTTTCCCTGAACATGTCAAGCCCGTAGAGTCGTCGCTTGAAGCGATACGAAATGCTGATGCCGTTGTTCTGGGACCGGGAAGCCTCTATACCAGCATTATGCCAAATCTTCTTGTTGAAGGAGTGGCAGAGACACTTCGTAACAGCAAGGCTGTCAAAATCTATATTTGTAATGTTATGACGCAGCCGGGTGAAACGGATGGCTATACAGCTTCTATGCATGCGAAGGCGATTATTGATCATGCCGGGAAGGGTGCAATTGATTATGTGCTTGTGAATTCGGCCCCGATAACAATGGAAATGCAAAAATATTATGCAAAGAAGGGCGCTTACCCAGTAGAAGTAGATGAGGAAGCCTTGAATGCGATGGGGATTGGCTTTGTAAAAGCAGATATTATCAGCGAAACGAATGTGATTCATCATGATTCGGTGAAGCTTTCACGTAATGTTATGAAGATGGTATATGGACTCAAATCAAATGAGGGACTCAAGGATTACTATATCCGGGATAATCGCTTAGAATAAGGAAGGTACGAAAATGCCGTCATTTGCAACGGAAGTCAAGAATGAGCTGGCACGGCTCATGTATGAGGAAAGCTGCTGTCGTACAGCAGAGCTTGCGGCACTTTTACGTATGGGTGCAACGATGACGCTCGGCCCCAATCGTACACTGGGACTAAATTTTAGAACGGAGAACGCTGCCGTAGCGCGAAAAACATTAACACTTTTAAAAGAGATGGATCATGTGCGGACCGAGGTCATGGTGAGCCGGTCACGGCGTCTTAAGAAGAACAACAGCTATTGCGTGAGTGTCGTGCCATCAAGGGAAGTCAGCGCACTGTTGGAGCGACTTGGACTTATGCATGGGGAGAGCTTTAATGTCGGCAGTGATAGTGCAATACTTCGCCGCCAATGCTGTCGTCGGGCATATCTTCGCGGTGCTTTCCTTGGTGGAGGCAGTGTGAACCGACCGGAGGGCAGTTATCATCTAGAGCTGGTAACAGGGAGCTCAGCATTTTCTGAACTGTTGCTTTCGCTTTTGCATAAAATGGATTTTCCTGTTGGTATTACTGACAGGAAAGGCGATTATATTGTTTACATCAAAGAAGGTGATGCCATTATGGATTTTCTTGGCATGATCGGAGCAAATGAGGCACTTCAGTCTTTTGAGATTGCTCGTAATCTTAAGGAGATACGTAATCAGGTTAATCGTCTCGTGAACTGTGAGACTGCAAATTTGCAGAAGACAGTGAATGCTTCTGTGAAGCAGATCGAAAATATACGCTATATTGCTGTGCACGATGGAATGCAAAGTTTGCCGGAGCAGTTGCGAGAAGTTGCTGAGGCGCGTCTGGCGAATCCGGATGCGACACTTAGTGAACTGGCGAAGATCCTGGGCATTGGCAAGTCCGGCATCAATCATCGCTTGCGAAAGTTGGCGAAATTAGTGGAGGACTTAACAGAAGGTGAATAATTTTTGAAATGTAAAAAATCAGGGATAGCGCTGCTTGTCCTAGTTTTTGTGACTGCAGCGCTTTTTGCGGTCTATACGGTGTCAGTACCGCCGAAAGGGATACAGATACTCGAATATCACATGGTGAATCATACGGATAAAGAGATATATAATGTAGATCCCGAGGACTTTGCTGCTCAGATGGATTATCTCAAAGGTGCGGGGTATACGACAATATCAATGCTGGATTTTATGAAGGCGAAAAAAGGTAAGATGGATCTTCCGGCAAAGTCAATTATACTGTCGTTTGATGACGGCTATATTGATAACTATACAGAATTGCTGCCGATCTTGGAGAAACGCGGCATGAAGGCAACGCTGTTCATGGTCACAAACGATATTGGACTGGATGGTTATCTGACATGGGATATGCTTCGTGATATGCAAGGCCGCGGTATTGAAATTGGCAGTCATACGGCGAATCATCAACCGCTTACAACACTGAGCGACAAGGAAATCGGCGATGAGATACGGTTGTCAAAATTACTGCTTGAATGGAATGGTATCCGTACGGTATATTTTTTTTCTTACCCGAATGGAGCTGTAAACAGTACAGCGATAAAAGAACTAAAGGAGAATGATTATCTTGCAGCAGTTACTGGTGATGCTGGACTCAATACATTTGGGACAGATCCATATCTGTTGCAGCAGCGAACGAATATAGCCCGGCCGCATTTTGGCTTAATGGAGTTCAAATTGAGACTTTTTAAGGCAGAAATTTTTACACGACTGGGTATCAAGCAACATTGAGATCATAGAGAAAGCTGGAGGAATTAAAGAAATAATGAAATCGATAGAAAAAATATTTATCTGTGCAGTGTTTGCCTGCCTGCTTATTGCAGAAGTTTCTCCGGTATCGGCAGAACGTCATTTGTCAGACCGGGGCACAACAATTGTCGTAGCACGTGGTACAGATGTATCCGATACAAAGACAACGAGCCGAATATATGAAAAAGATGCTAACGGAAAAAATCAAAAACCTGGAATCAATACGATGAAACCATGGAGCGTGGAATCAGCAGATGTCGGGGGGACGCTGATTTTTTCGGATAGTCCGGAAGCCGTTGGGAGCGATGGTATCCTTTATACTGATACGATACAGGGAAAGGCCCGTATTCTTTATTATCATTTAAACAATACAGATGCAAATAAAAAAATCGCTGTTATTTTGGAAAATCAGTCTGTGGATGATACTTCGGTTGTTATCACGCGTGGTGCCATGGGGGGACCAAGTGATGATTATCTCGACGTTGGCAAGATAACGCAGACTAAGTATTTTGGTGAAGCAAAACATGAAAGCATCTATATTGATGGTCATACAAAGCGCCTTTTGCAATCACAAATGGACCAGACTGTTGTTAAACCGGGACAGCTTGTCTATGGAGTTTTTGACTTTACAGCGAAGAACCCGGTACGAGTGACCGTCGTAATGTATCCGACGGATGCAGATCCGTATACGTTTGTTGATACTGCCAAGGTTTTGCCAAAAGATTCACAGCGCTTGCGTGGGACCTTTGCCGGTATGGATCGTGTACTCATGAGTGAAAAAAGTTATGATCCAGAGCGTGATGGCGCAGTCTATGTTACGATTGGTGATAATAAAGCTGATCGCTATCGTACAGGAATTGATGCAACAGATGGCAGTATCGTGACGAACTATGGTAACTATGGTGTGCTCTACAGTATTCATATTCCGACAAATGGACGGGAACGGACATCTTACTATCTGAGCCCGCGTGGCGGTGTCTATGCCGGTGCGATGACAGCACGTTCGGGAATACTTGGTGCAAAAAGTCTTGTGCTCACACCAAGCGGGACAACTTTTTTTGGCGAAAAACCAGGGCGTAATGATATGGCTGATCTTGGAACCTATAGTAATGTAAATTCCCTGTGGTTTGAGTATTCCCCGCCAGGAGCATCTAATTTGCCAGTGGATATCATTTTGCTGCCAGCAAAGTAGGACCTACTTGCACAGCAACGGGAAAAAAGTTACAATGAATAGAGAAAGCAAATTTGTACAGCAAGGAGGTAAGAAGAATGAAACACATTAAGACGGTTAACAAACCTTCCTTACAGCGTACTGTTCATACGGGCGGCTGTGGTGAATGCCAGGCGTCCTGCCAGTCTGCATGCAAGACGTCCTGCACTGTAGGAAATCAGGTTTGTGAAAAATAAGCAGGCGGCAAGAGAGGGCTGTGTAAACAGCCCTTTTTTCATGTTTGTATATTGGATCGATATGTATACAAGGCACAGCAGACTACGTAATTGTAGGAATAAAAAGGAGAAACAATGAAAGCAAAAATACATAAATTTCAACAGAATGGCATGTATATCCTGCTTGATGTCAATAGCGGGGCGGTTCATGTCATCGATAAAATGGTTTACGATATGATGGATGTTTTTAACGGTACAAATGATGTAGAAACCATTGAAAAGCTGGCGGACATCTATAGCCGGGAAGAACTTATGGAAGCAGTTAGCGAGCTGCACAAGCTAATGGATATCCAGGAACTTTTTGCCCCCAATATTGATGTACCGCCAACGTTCAAAGAAGAGGGCCTTGTCAAGTCGATGTGTCTTATGATTGCACATGATTGTAATCTTCGCTGCAAGTATTGCTTTGCCGATACAGGAGACTTTGGTGGGGGTCGTGAATTCATGAGCCGTGAGGTTGGCGAAGCCGCTGTTGAGTATATCATCAGCCACAGCGGTCAGCGCAAACACTGCGAAATTGATTTTTTTGGCGGAGAACCACTTATGAATATGCCAGTCGTAAAGCATGTGACGGACTATGTTCGCAAGCGTGAAAAGGAAACGGGTAAGGTATTTAAGCTTACACTCACAACAAATGGTGTATTGCTCAATGATGAGAACATTAAGTTCCTTAATGACAATACGATTAGTCTTGTACTAAGCCTTGACGGCCGTAAGGAAGTCCATGACCGCATGCGGCCTAATATTGGTGGGCAGGGCACATATGACAAGGTTGTCAAAAATTTCAAGAAAACAATAGCTTCACGTGATGATAAAAACTATTATTTGCGCGGCACGTATACGAAATATAATATGGATTTTACAGAAGATGTTCTTGATATGAACGATCAGGGCTTTAATATTCTTTCTATTGAGCCCGTTGTTGCAAAGGATGCGTCTTATGGGTTTACGGAAGAAGATTTACCGCGGATTCGTAAGGAATATGATAAGCTTACTGCGGCATATCTTAAGCGTCGTGCAGAAGGCCGGGGATTTTTCTTTTTCCATTTCAATATGGATCTTAGTAATGGTCCGTGTGTTGCCAAGCGTCTTTCCGGTTGTGGCGCAGGCCATGAATACTATGCTGTAGCTGCGAATGGCAATCTCTATCCATGCCATCAGTTTGTTGGCCGCGATAAATATCTTCTTGGCAATGTATTTGAAGGTGTAAAGAATCAGAAGCTTCCTCAATATTTTCGTGAGTCTCATGTACTTAATAAAGAAAAGTGCCGTGACTGCTGGGCAAGATTTTTTTGCAGCGGTGGCTGCCACGCAAATGCAGATCTTTTTCATGGAGATATTCGGCAG